>Ga0213828_1000073_pt1 | contig 140507 bp, 122 predicted proteins | sample MC6MC0897MG_FD_180664 | JGI IMG/M metagenome (GOLD analysis project Ga0213828, IMG submission 180664) | Enriched soil aggregate microbial communities from Iowa State University, Ames, United States - MC6-MC0897-MG | ecosystem: Environmental > Terrestrial > Soil > Unclassified | place: USA...
TCACCGCTGCCGATCAGATGACCGAAGCACTTCCGATACTACCTGAAACACTCAACTTATTGATTAACAAGAGGTTTTGCGTTTCGACTACGTCGGAAGTGGGGCGCATTATAAGGGGATCTGAAACCCCGTCAACCGTTAATTTCATATATTTGCAATGTCCGGTTCAGGCTGATGAAGAGCCTGCCCGATCGGCAAGGGCTTGTTCAGCAGTACCCCCACTAGCACCGCAAAGATCAGCGCCGCGACACCGGCACTGCACAGCACCGCCTCGAAGCCGCCGATGAGCGCCTGGCGCGCCAGTGGTGCCGCCACCTCTCTCAGCCTTGGGTCGAGCAACGCCAACGCAGCCTGCAGATCCCCCGCCGCCACCCGCGTGGCCATCTCCCCCGCCGCATCCAACGCCTCAGGTGCCTGGATCGCCAGGGCATCGCGCAGCAGTTGCCCACTGCGTGCCGCAAGGATGCCGCCGAGAATGCCTATGGCAAGGACGATGGCCCCAAAGCGCGTGGTGGTGCTCAGCCCCGAAGCCATACCGGTGCGCTCACGCGGCACGCAGGCCATGATGTTCTTCTGCGTATCGCCATTGAGCAGTCCGGCTCCGGCGCCCAGCACGACACTGGCCAGGGCGAACGCGGCATAGCTACCCTGGCCGGAGGCCCAGGCGCAGGCTAGGTTGCCCACCCCGACCAGGACCAACCCCAATGCGAATACCTGGGCCGGCGACAGGCGCGCAGCCATGCGCATGCCCAGCCGAGGCGTCAGCAGCATGGCCACGGCGAATGGCAGCATGCCCGCGCCCGCGGCCAGGGCCGAGAGCTGCAAACCGCCCTGCAGGTACAACGGCAGCAAGGTCATCATCACCTGCGCACAGGCGGCATAGGCGAACATTCCCAGCAAGGCACCGATGAAGCGCCCGCTGCGCATCAGGCCGAGGTCGACCATCGGCCGCGCCTGGCTGCGCTCGACCATCACGAACAGGCCAAGCAGGAACGCGGCGATCAGCAGACGCCCCAGTGTGGGGGCGCTATCCCAACCGACCCGATTGGCGTCGATCAAGGCCCAGATCAGGTAGCCCAGGCCACCGGCGAAAGTCAGACTGCCCAGTGGATCGAACCGCGCCGCCGAACCGTCGCGGGACTCCTCGATACTGCGTACGACCATGAACGCCAGCACGATCACCAGCGGCAGGTTGATATAGAAGATCCAGCGCCAGCCCAAGGTACTGGCGATCAGCCCACCGAGCAGCGGCGCAAAGGTGATGGTCGCGCCCATGCACGCGCCCCAGAAAGCCCAGGCCCGCATGCGCTCCTGCGGCGCATGGAAACGGTGGCCGATGGCGGCCAGCGCGGCAGTCAGCAACAACGCGGCACCGATGCCCTTGGCTGCTCGGGCCAGATCGAGGAACAACAGGCTCGGCGCGGCGCCGCACGCCAGCGAGGCCGCGCCGAACAGCGCCAGGCCGAGCAGCAGCATGCGCCGCCTGCCGAAGCGGTCGGCCAGGCTGCCAGCGGGTAGCAGACAGGCGGCGAACGCCAGCAAGTACGCACTGACCACCCATTCGATGTCGCTGAACGAGCCGGACAGGTCGCGGGCAATGCTGGGCAGGCTGACCGCGACGATGTTGGTGTCGAGGATGATCACGGCGCACACCGCCGAGGCGGTGAACAGGGTGAAGCGTGGTGAGGCGGCTGCAGGCATGGCAAGGCTCCGTCATAGAGAGCAGGCAGGTCGCCGCCGCTTTACCGCCACGACGCCAGCCTTGTAGTGTTGCCTCAACCATAACGCCGCAGGGCGCCCGGCTTGTTAGCCAGCACGTCCCGCGTCATTAGCGCCTGGCTAACGAGGCCCCATGGAGATACGTCACTTCCGCTACTTCCTTGCCGTCGCCCGCCACGGCCACTTCACCCGCGCCGCCGAGCAACTGGGCATCGCCCCGCCGACCCTGAGCCGGCAGATCCAGGACATGGAGCGTGAGCTGGGCGTGCGGCTGTTCGAGCGCAGCCAGCGCGAGGTAAGCCTCACCGCCGCCGGCCAGGCCTTGCTCACCGAGGCCGAACAGGCGGTGCAGCAGTTCGACGCCGCACAGTTGGGTGCACAGCGTGCCGGTCGCGGCGACAGTGGGCGGATCGAACTCGGCTACGTTGCCTCGGCGGCTTACTCCGGCACCCTGCAGCAACAGGTCAGTCGGTTTGCCCAGGCTTATCCCGGCATACAGCTGAACATTCGCGAAGTGCCCATGCTCGAGCTCCCCTCTCTTGTCGACGAGGGCCAACTCGACCTCGCCTACTTGCGCTCGCCGATGGAGCTGCCGCAGAGCCTGAATGCCATCGCCCTGCACCAGGAAGGTTTCGTCCTGGCGCTGCCGGCCAGCTCGCGCCTCAACGAACTGAAGACCATCCCGGCCTCACGCCTGGCCGACGAAACCTTCATCTTGCCCGAGCAGATCTCCGGCACACTGGCAATTGCCAGCCAGGGCAGTTTCACCCCCCGCCTGGGGCCGCAACCGGGCAGCCTGGTGGCGGTGCTCACCCTGGTGTCACTGGGCCAGGGCGTGGCCGTGGTACCGGCGTCGGTGGTCCAGCGCATCAGTTTGCCCCAGGTCAACTACCGGCCCATTGCTGACGCCCAGGCAAGTTCATGGCTGAGCCTGGTGCACCGCCGCTTCGAAAAGTCGCCCGCAGTGCTGCGCTATATAGAAGGAGTGCGCCAAGGTGCCGAATGATCACCTACGTTCTGGCTTTCGGGCACTGCTGGCGCTGCTCGCCTGCCTGACCTGGCCCACGTGGGCCGGCGACGCCATGCAGACGATGGCGCTGGGCAAGCCTGCGCCCTACCCTTTCTTCACCTATGCCAATGCCAGGCTCGACACCCGCCTGCCGGTCCAACATGCAGTGATCGTGCTCCATGGCGTGCACCGTGATGCCGACCACTACTATCGCAGCGGCCTGACCCTGCTCGGCAATGCGGGACTCCCCCAGGACGACACGCTGCTGCTGGCCCCCCGCTTCTTCAGCGAAGACGATCCCCAGACAACGCCCACTCCGCCCTTGTGGTTGAAAAGCCAATGGTTGCAGGGCCACGAGTCCGTGGCCGGACGCTCCGGCATCTCGGCATTCGCCGTGCTAGACGACCTTCTCGCCTACCTTGCCGATCGTCATCGATTTCCACACCTTGAAGACATCACCTTGATCGGCCATTCCGCCGGCGGCCAACTGTTGCAGCGCTATACGCTGCTCGGCACGGGCGACCAGGCGCTGCGCGCCCTTGGCATCCATGTGCGCTACATTGTCGCCAGCCCTTCCACCTACCTGTACCTGGATGCCAACCGCCCCCTTGGCGAAGGCTTCGCCCCTTTACCTGCCGCGCAGTGCGCTGACTACGACCGTTACCGCTATGGCCTGCCGGGCGCACCGGACTACTTCGCCACGCAGCATCTCGATGCCCGCCAGGTGCTCAGCCGCTACGCCGCACGCGACGTGACCTACCTGGTCGGCGAACGCGACCGCCACCCCCGCAGCCGGATCATGGACCGCAGCTGTGCAGCCCAGGCCCAGGGTCGTGACCGGGTCGAGCGGCAACTCAACTACCTGCGCTACGAGGCTTTTCTTGCCCAGCGCTGGTCGATTACGCTCGCGCATCGTCAGTACGTACTGCCGGGTATCGGCCATGACCCCGCCTGCCTGCTGACCGATCCAGGCGTTGCGCAGTTGCTGTTCCCCGGCCACTGACATTCCACCACGCCGCGCAGTACACTCGGGCCCTCCCCCTTTCGGAGACGTCCAAGGTGCATCACGCAGGAAGCGATGAACATCCACCAGCACGTGCCCGAGCTGGCGCGGTCATCTGGCTTACCGGACTCTCCGGCGCGGGAAAGTCGACACTGGCCCAGGCCCTGGCCCGAGAGCTCCATGAGCTTGGACATGGCTGCTACGTGCTCGACGGTGATGTACTGCGCACAGGGCTGAATGCCGACTTGGGTTTCTCGCCCGAGGATCGCCACGAAAACATCCGCCGGACCGCCGAGGTGGCGGCGCTGTTTGCCGATGCCGGGCTGATCTGCATTACCGCGTTGATCTCACCCTATCGCGCCGGACGCGCCACCGCGCGCCAGGCCTGCAAGGCGGGCTTCCACGAAGTGCACGTCAAGGCTGATCTGGCCACCTGCGAGGCCCGCGACCCCAAGGGCCTGTATCGCCGCGCCCGGGCGGGAGATCTGCCAGAATTCACCGGGATCGATGCGCCCTACGAAGTGCCGGACCGACCAGAGCTGGTGGTGGAGACGGCACAAGTGCCGCTGCCGATAGCAACGGCGCAACTGCTGGCGTACGTACAGCAGCGGGTACTGCACCAAACGCAGTAGGCGCGGGCTGACCCCGCGCCTGCTGGTTGCACTCAACTGCCCGGGGCGATATCGCCACGCTGCCAGCGTGCCTCGTTATTACCCAGGGCCTGGGCAATGTCGGCGAGTTCGCCGGACGGCAGGGTCTGTGGCAACGGGTCGAGCCCGGCGCTGGCGAACACCTGGCCATAGCTATTGCGCAGCTCGGCATAGGCCAGGTCGCGGCGCAGGTCGGCCTGCAGCGCATTCAGTTCCCCCTGGATCAGCTCCAGCTCGCCAATGCCCTGCGCCTGGTGGCGATTGCGCAGTTGCTCGACGATCTGCTGGTCAAGGGCGACCAATTGCTGGCTGGTGGCGAACTGGCGGCGAGCTTCGTTGTAATTGGCATTGGCCACGTAGAGCTGGGCCAGGATGGCCATCGACATCGCCTGGCGACGCGCCTCGACCACCTGTTCGCCAGCCTTGGCGACGTCGATGGACGCCGGCCCCGACAGCACGTTGAACAGGTTCCAGGTGACCTTGACGCCATAATCGGCCCAGTGCTGGTTGGTCAGGAAGCTGTTGCTGTCGTAGTGCCCACCCGCCGAGAACTCCAGCCCCGGCAGCATGCGCAGCATCGACTTGCGCACCTCGGCGGCGCTGATGCGGGCCTGGTAGTCCTGCTCGCGCAATTCGGGGCGCGTGGCCAGGGCCTGCTGCTCCAGCGCTTCGAGGCCTACCTTGAGCTCCGGCACGCTGTAGTCGTCGGTGGCGGCGAGGGTCAGCTCGCTCCCCGGCGGCAGGTTGATCAGCGCGCCCAGTTCAGTCTTGGCCAGCGACAGCGCGCGACGCTGTTCCTCCAGCTGGCGGGTGGCCTCGATCAACGAGCGCTGGTAGTTGAGCGCCTGGATCGGGTCGCCGATGCGCTGGTCCCCCATGCGCTGGCTGTTGTCCCGGGCCTGCTCGACCCGCACCATCAGCGCGTCGATCTGCTTGAGCAGGCGCTCGGCGGCGACCGCCCGCCAGTAGGCCGAGCGCACGTCCTGGATGATGGTCTGCACCACCTTGCGCCGGCGTTCCTGGACGATCAGGCGCTGATCGCCCTGTTGCTTGGCGCTGACATAGCTGACACCGAAGTCGAGCACGTTCCACACCATGGTCAGGTCGGCCACGTCGCGGTCGCGGTCCTGGGAGGTCGATGGCTCCAGGGACTGGGTATTGGTCAGCACGCTTTGGCTGCTCGATGCGCTGACGTTGCTGCGCCCGGCGTAACCGGCCGACAGGGCCATGCGCGGCAGCATGTCGAAGGTGGCCAGGTCGACCTGGCGTTGGGCCAGGGCTTCTTCCATGATCTTGAGGCGTGCCTCCAGGTTGTACTTGACCGCACGAGCCATGGCCTGGTGCAGGGTCAGCGGCCCGTGCAAGGCCTCCTGGCCCTTGAACATGCTGGCAAGGTCCGCCCGCGCCCGCTGCTCGCTGACACTGCGGTCGATGGGTTGGGTCTTGACCGCGCACCCTGTTACCGCTAGTGCCAGTACGCTTACCGCAAAAATCCTCGATGCTCTGCTCATCCCTGTCCGCCCCCTTGGTACGGCACTGCTTTTCTTCTAATTGGATTGCTCGCGTGCGCCGGCTCAGGCCTGCGGCACGGGTACCTCGACCTGCCCCAACGCCTGCGCCAGTTGCCTGGCCTGGCGTTGCTCCCCCTCCTGGAAGGCCTGCAACTGCTGCCCGAGGGTCGGCGCCCCGGTCAGGCCCTTGCCCGCCCCTGCCTCTGCCCCCTGGCGGAATGGCTTGCCACCGCTCAGTTCATACTGGCCACCGTCATCCGGCAGCGTCTTGTCGAAGATGTTGGCCAGGCTGCTGGCCCCGAACACGTTGGCGTCACCACCACCAAAGCCGAGGAAACCGGCCCCCGAACCATTGCCGATACCGCTGTCAGCGTGCTGGCCGGCGAACACCTGGGCCAGGTAGCTCGGCGCCAGCGCACCGTTCTGGATGAACAGATTGCCCAAGGTCGGCAGCCCGCCGCCCGTTGTCGGCACCTCGAACAGCGGCTGTGGTAGCAGCGGCGACTGGAACGGCGCCGTTACCGGCAACGGTGCGATCACCACCGGCGTGCCTGGGCTGGCCTGGCCCGGGCGCGCCGGTGGGTATGCGCGGAATTCCGGATCACCGTCGGTAGACTGCAATGTCACGCTTTGCCCGGCGAAGCCGCCGACCACGTCGTTGCCTGCGCCATCGCGAATGCCGGTGCCACTGGCCTTGAGCCCAAGGGCCAGGCCACCACTGCCCGCCACGCCTGCGACATTGACCTGCCAGGTATGGCCGTCGAGGCGTACCAGCGACTGCAGCGTGCCACTGGCGTTGCCACTGGCCAGCAGTTCGAAGTCGCCCAGGTCGACCCCGCTGACGTCTTCGCTGAAGGTAACGGTGAAGGACTGGCTGCCCGGCGTCGGCGACGGATTCGCCACGATCGAGACCACGCCGGGTGGCGTGCTGTCGACAATGACCCCGTGGCTGTCGCCAATATTGTTCAGCGCCGGTGTCAGTTGATTGCCGGCCGCATCGTGCAGGCTCGCGCCATTGGCCGACAGGCCAAGCACCTGGATGCCATCGGCATCGTTGTCGCCGGCCTGGATCTGGTACTGGAACACCAGCGTCGGCGTGCCTGAGCCGGCCACGAAATCGGCGTAAACCGTGCGCCCGCCGACATCCAGGGCAAGCCGCGGCACGCCGTCGACCATCACCGCCTCGCTGGTGTTGACCACGAAGGTGAGCACATCGCCCGTGTTATAGGGGACGCCGACCGGCACGCCGACACTGCCCACCGTGGGGGCGTCGCGGTCAATGTTGTACGTGGCGCCGGTCAGGCCACCGACCAAGGCGTTGCCGGCCACATCGGTGATACCCGTGGCGCTGCCATTGAGGTTCAGGCCCAGGGTGCCTGTGCCGTGCACACCACTGACGGTGATGACATAGACTCCACCGCCCAGCGCTTGCAGGCCGCTGAGCGTGCCGCTGGCCGAGCCGGTGCCAACCAGGCTGAAATCGCTGAGATCGACGCCATTGACCTGCTCGTTGAAGGTCACGGTGAAGCGCACGCTCTGGGCGTTGCTCGGCGACGGGTCGAGGGTGACGATGCCGACCGCGCTCGGCGCCTGGGTATCGACCAACACCTGGTGGGTGTCAGCCACGCCATTGAGGGTCAGGTCCATGGCATTGCCCGCGGCGTCGACAAGGGTCGCACCATTGGCGGCAAGGCCGGTCACGGTGATGCCGTCAGCGTCGTTGTCACCGGCCTGGACGATGTACTGGAACACCAGGGTCGAGGTGCCGGCGCCCGCCACCAGTTCGGCAAACACCGTGTGCCCGCCGATGTCCAGGGCCAGGCGCGGCGCCCCCGTGACCTGGACCGCTTCACTGGCGTTGACCACGAATACCAGCGAGTCGCCGGCGTTGTAGGACACCCCCGCCGGGCCACCGACGCTGGTCACGCTGGGAACGCGGGTGTCGATGGCGTAGTTGTTGGAATCGGTACTGCCCACGCCGGCGTTGCCCGAAGACGCCGCGACCACGCCGCTGTTGTCCAGGGTGATCAGGTTGCTGGTGTCCTCGACCCCGTTGCCAGGTGTCAGGGTCGCGGTCCAGGTGATGCCGCCATCGCTGCTGCTCAACCCGCTCAAGGTGCCATTGGCCACTGTCAGGTCGGCCAGGGTGAAGCCGCTCACCGCCTCGCTGAAAGTGATGGTCACCAGGCTCGACTCGCCCGCGCGCAGGGCCGTATCGGCAACCACGACGGTGGCGGTGGGGACGACGGTGTTGACCGTGTAGTTGGCCGATGAAGTGGTGCCGGTTCCGCTGTTGCCGGCCAGGTCGGTGTAGCCCGTGTTGTTCAGTACGATCAGGTTAGTGGCGTCCTGCACGCCGTTGCTCGGCGTGAAGATGGCGGTCCAGGTGATACCGCCGTCGACGCTGGACAGCGTGCCCAGGGTGCCATTGGGCAAGTTCAGGTCAGCGTTGGTGAAGCCCGCTACCGCCTCGCTGAACGTGATGGTCACCAACGAGGTTTCACCGACACGCAGATCGCTGTCGGCCATGACGATGGTGGCGGTTGGCCGCTGGCTGTCGACGGCGTAGTTGTTCGAGTCGGTGGTGCCGGAACCGGCGTTGCCAGCGGTGTCCGTCACCCCGCTGTTATCCAGGGTGATCACGTTGGAGGTGTCGGTGATGCCGGCGCTCGGCGTCAGGGTCGCGGTCCAGGTGATACCGCCATCGCTGCTGCTCAGCCCGCTCAGGGTGCCGTTGGCCACGGTCAGGTCCGCATTGGTGAATCCGCTCACCGCCTCGCTGAAGGTGATGGTCACCAGCGACGTCTCGCCGATGGCCAGGTTGCTGTCGGCCACCACGATGGTCGCCGTCGGGCGCTGGGTGTCGATGGCATAGTTGTTCGAGTCGGTGCTGCCGGTACCGGCATTGCCGCTGCTCTGGCCGACCACGCCGCTGTTGTCGAGGGTGATCAGGTTGGTGCTGTCGGTGATGTTGCCGGTCGGGGTGAAGGTGGCCGTCCAGGTGATGCCGCCGTCGGCGCTGGAGACCGCGCTCAGGGTGCCGTTGGCCACGGTCAGGTCCGCGTTGGTGAATCCGCTCACTGCCTCGCTGAACGTGATGGTTACCAGTGAGGTTTCACCGATGCGCAGCGCCGCATCGCTTACCACCACGGTGGCCGTGGGTTGCATGGTGCTGACGCCGTAGTTGTTGGAGTTGGTGGTACCGCTGCCGGCGTTGCCAGCCAGGTCGGCCACCCCGCTGTTGCTCAGGGCAATCACGTTGGTGGCGTCCTGCACGTTTACCGAAGGGGTGAACGTCGCCGTCCAGGTGATGCCGCCATCACTGCTGGAAAGCCCACTCAAGTTGCCGTTCGCCACCGTCAGATCGGCGAGGGTGAAGCCGGTTACAGCCTCGCTGAAGGTAATGGTCACCGTGGTGGTCTCGCCGACGGTGAGATTGTTGTCGGCGACCACGATGGTGGCCGTCGGGCGCTGGGTGTCGACGGCGTAGTTGTTCGAGTCGGTCGTGCCGCTACCGGCGTTGCCGGCCAGATCGGCCACCCCGCTGTTGTCCAGGGTGATGAGGTTGGTGGTGTCGGTGATGTTGCTTGACGGGGTGAAGGTGGCCGTCCAGGTGATCCCGCCGTCGCTGCTGGACACCGCGCTCAAGTTGCCGTTGGCCACCGTCACGTCGGCATTGCTGAAACCGCTCACGGCCTCGCTGAAGGTGAACGTCACCAGCGACGTCTGGCCGATGACCAGGGTGGGGTTGGCCACCACGATGGTCGCGGTCGGGCGCACGGTGTCGATGGCGTAGTTGTTCGAGTTGGTGGTGCCGCTGCCGGCGTTGCCAGCGCCATCGCTCACCCCGGTGTTGTCCAGGGTGATGACATTGGTCGCGTCGGTGATGGTGCTGTTCGGGGTGAACGTCGCGGTCCAGGTGATCCCGCCGTCGCTGCTGGAGACGGCGCTCAGGGTGCCGTTGGCCACCGTCAGGTCGGCATTGGTGAAGCCGGTCACGGCCTCGCTGAAGGTGAACGTCACCAGCGACGTCTGGCCGATGGCCAGGGTGGGGCTGGCCACCACGATGGTCGCCGTCGGGCGCTGGGTGTCGATGGCGTAGTTGTTCGAGTTGGTGGTGCCGCTGCCGGCGTTGCCAGCGGCATCGCTCACCCCGGTGTTGTCCAGATTGATGAGGTTGGTCGCGTCGGTGATGGCGTTGGTCGGGGTGAACGTCGCGGTCCAGGTGATCCCGCCATCGCTGCTGGACACCGTGCTCAAGGTGCCGTTGGCCACCGTCAGGTCGGCATTGGTGAAGCCGGTCACGGCCTCGCTGAACGTGATGGTCACCTGGGACGTCTCACCGATGCTCAGGTTGCTGTCGGCCACCACGATGGTCGCCGTCGGGCGCTGTGTGTCGATGCTGTAGTTGGCCGAATTGGTGGTGCCTACGCCAGCGTTGCCGGCCAGGTCGGTGACACCGGCGTTGTTCAGGGTGATGACGTTGCTGGCGTTGGTGATGCTGTTGGTCGGGGTGAAGGTGGCGGTCCAGGTCTTGCCGCCATCGCTGCTGGACACCGCGCTCAGGGTGCCGTTGGCCACCGTCAGGTCGGCATTGGAGAAACCGCTCACCACCTCGCTGAAGGTGATGGTCACCGTCGCGGTCTCGCCCACTTTCAGGGCCGTGTCGCTGAGGGTGATGGTGGCGGTGGGCGGAACCGTCTCGTGAATGGCCACCGTGACCGAAGCCGCGCTGGAGGTGGCGCCATCGCCATCGTTGACGGTGACCGACAGGGTGCGGGTGGCCTGGCCGATGCTGTTGGCGGCATTGCTGTTGTCGTAGGTGAGGTTGCGCACCACCGCCTGGACTGCTGCGGCCGTGGCATTGCCGTTGAACGTCAGCACCAGGTTGGCGCCGCCCGTGCCGCCGGTATAGGTGCCGATGGCCACTCCGCCGTAGCTCACCGTGCTGCCGCTGACGCCGATCTGCCCGGCGCCATTGCCCTGGTGGCGGATGCCCAGCACATCTTCGCTGGCGACGCCGTTGGCGCTGACCGCCACGGTCAGGTTACCCCCGGCAAAGTCGGCCGAGTCGCTGTCGGTGACCGTGGCGTTGCTGCCGCTGTCGAGCAGCACGGCGCCACTGCCTTGGGTGAAGGTCTGGCTGTCGCCGTTGAGGTTGCCGATCACCGGCGCGGCATTGAGTGGCTGGACCACCACCGAAGCGGTGCGGGTAGTACTGCCCATGTCGTCATTGATACTGACGGTCACGCTACGGGTGCCGCTGGTGTAGGCCCCTGCGGCGTTGCCATAGGTCACTGTGGCAAGCACCGCACGATACTGGGCCAGGGTGGCCACACCGCTGAGCGACAGCACCGCGCTGCCCGAGCCGCTGATGGTGATGCCGTAACTGGCCGCCGTGGCGATCTGCCCGGCGCTGAGCGACAGGGTCTCGCTGCCGCCATCGAGCACGCCGCCCAAGGTCAGGGTGGCACCACTGACCTGGGTATCGCCGTCGGATTGGCTGATGTTGATGTTCGGCACGATCACCACCGGGGAGCCGGCGAAATTGACGGTGCTGTCGTTACCACCGGTGCTGGTGTCCAGGTCGACCAGCGGCGGCGCCGAGTACAGCACCTCGTAGGCACCGATGTCGACACCGCCGCCACGGGGCCGGTCGAAGCCGCGCAGGTCGGTGGCCGGCGCGCCCGCCTGGGTGCCCTGGTCGATGGCGTTGCTGGCAGTGCTGGCCAGGCGGTAATCGCCGCCGGCGGCATTGACGAAGTTGACCGGGGTGCCGATCAGGTTGGTGGTGCTGGTGTAGCCACCGCCACTGCCGCTGTTGGTGGCGGCATCAAGGGCAGCGCCGTTGACCGTGTTGCCACTGATGATGCTGTTGAGCACCGTCACCGTGCCGGCGCCGCCAGTGGCCCACCCCAGGCCGGCGGAGTTGATGGTGCCACTGCTGGTGTTGAGGTAGGTGTTGTTGGCGATGGTGCTGTTGACGATGCTGACCGAGCCACCGGTATTGCTCAGCACGATGACCGAGGCGCCAGCGACCGTGGCAGTGGCGGCGTAGGTCCCACTGTTGTTGTAGATCGCCACGTTTTCCAGGACGTGGTTGTTGGCGCCGCCCAGGCGTACCAGCGACGACATGCCGGTGGCGCCGATGATGCTCGCATTGTTGTCATGGATCGTGGTGTTGCGTACCACCACCGTGGAGCCTAGGGTGGTCGCCGAGTTGATCACGGTGCCGGCGTTGTCCTGGAAGTTGGAATCCTCGACGGTGATCGAACCGCCATTGGCGCGGATGGCCCCACCGGTGATGTTGCCGGAGAAATGCCGCATGTCCAGGTTGCGCACCGTCAGCACACCGCCACCGTTGCTTTGCAGGCCCGAGGCCTCGCCAGCATCGCGGATGTTGTTGCTGTTGACGTCGCCACTGAGGATGATGTCGCCCTTGCCGTCGCCGTCGACATCACCGTTGATGGTGATGTTGCTGGTCACCGCCAGCGCCGTGGCCGACGACCAGCGAATGGTCCCGCCTTTCAGGTTCTGGTGGAACACGATGATGTCGTTGCCGCTGCCCGCGGCGGAGCCATCTACCGAAGTGTCGGTGTTCGCGGCCTGGATGGCTTCGGCCAGGGATACCTGGCCATCGTTGGCGATGAGTGACGCATTGCTGCTGGTGACGGTGATGGTCGCCAGCGAGGTATTGAATGCCGACAGGTCGCCGCGCTGCACCCCCACGCCAGTGGCCACCGCGCCGGAAACGGTCTCCAGTTCCCAGTCCTCGCCAGCGCGGTTGCCAGTCGAGTCGGCCGAGGCGCCCACGTCGGCACCGCTGAGCCGCGCCACCTCGTTGACGAACATCTGGCCATCGCTGCCAGCGCCGGTGTTGCAAGCAAAGAAGCGGATATCGCCGCCCGGGGCCAGGCTGGCGCCGATGCGCGCCAGGTCGGTTCCATGGCTGGCCAGTTGGTTGGCCCAGATGGCATTGCCGGCCAGGTACACATAGCCACTGTCGCCGTGGCTGATGATATCGACTGAAGTCACGTCGCTACGGCCATTGAGATAGTCGGCGATCTGCTTGAAGCCATCCTTGCCGTTGTCCAGCACCACCACCTCGACCCCGGCAGGCAGGCCGGCGATGAGTTTCTGGTAATCACTTACCGCAGAGTCGACGAATACCACTTCATGATTGCCCGGAGCCTGGGAGATCGGCGCGGTGGCCGGTGCCGCCTGATGGGCCGGTTCGTGGGCGGTGTTATCGCGGGTACTGGCCGCATCACTGGCGGCGCTGGTGTCCTTGCCTCCGGTGGCGGCTACGGCGGCTTCGACCGCCTGAGCCCCCTGATCGGCGACCACGCCCACCGAGGCGTCGAACATCATGCGCGGTTCCAGGGCCTGGATAAGGCTGGGCCGGCTTGCGGAAACGTTGGGTGTGTGGGTGTTTTTACCGCGTTTCCAGAATGCCATGGTGCCCTCGCTCAGCCCTGGAGCTGTTTGTGCCTGCCGTTCCTGCAGATGAGAACGGCCTGTCCTTGTCTGGTAATCCTGAACGGACGACGGGGCGCCGATGCGCGCCCCGCAGTCCTGCCTGCCTAGCCAACCGGTTTCAGTTGCGTGAGGGGAAGATCCCTTCGGTCGCGATGATGAAGTTGATGCCCAGGTAAGGGCTCTGGTTCGAGAACGGCTGGTTGCCTGCCGCGGTCACCCCTGTCGTGGCAGGGATGGTGAGGTTGAAGGGTTTTAGGGTGGTATTGCTGGCGGTAGAGGCGTAGATGTCGATCGACACCCCCGAACCGGACGAATCCTTTGGCTTGGCCAGCACGCCAGTGGTCGAGGGTGCAGGCAGGTCGGCGTCACCTTCTGCGGCAGGGATGGCAACCGATACGGTCTGCGCGGGGATGTTCACGGCCTGCGACGCCATGTTCAGCGATGTCAGCGTGGTAGTCGGCGTGCCGGCTGCCTCGCCCAGCACGACACTCGGCAAGCCTGGCCCCTGCCCCTGCTGGACAGGTGCGCGACCACGCAGGTCAGGCAAGGCGAATGTAGTCTGGCCATTGCCACCGTAGGTCGTACCCAGAATCGAGAACAACGCGGTGTTCTGGGCGATGCTTAGCAGCTGCCCTTGGCAAAACATCCAGCCCCGTGGCGCGAAGTTTCCCGCGAACAATGTGATCTGACCGATGAATGGCTCACTCATTTACTGCACTCCTTTGACAACGCGGCAAGGACGGGCCTCAAGGCCCGCAGGTAATCACGTTCGTGACAGGCACGCTCAGAGCTGCCGATCGGCGTGGGAAATCGTCTGGAGCTCCGGCCCCCTTGGATATCGGGGCTCACCGGTCGCATCAATCGCGGCAATGGACGCTGGCCGGCTCATTTTCAGCGACAAGCCGTTCTCGCCGACCACCCGGAACCCACAGCGCTGATAGAGCCGCAAGGCCGGGTTGTGGGCGGTCACATGCAGGCCGGCGCTGAGCCCCCGTTCATCGGCACGTGCCAGCCACTGGCCGAGCAGCCGGCTGCCGATGCCACGGCCGCGCCAGGCGGGCAGCAGGGCCATGTCGATGAATTGCACGTGGCTGTCGGTCCACTGCAGGCAGGCACGGCCGATGCGCTCGCCCGCCGTTTCGATGACAAAGAAGCCGGCGTCGGCGAACTGGGCCTGGTAGTAGTCGTGCTGGGCCTGGAACTGCTGGTCGAGGAAGGCATCGATAGCGGCCTGCGGCCACGGCAGCAGGGCCATTTCGGCGGCACGTGTGGTGCCATAGAGCTCGCGCAGGAACGCCCGGTCGGCGTCCACCATGGGACGGAGGTTCACCTCGGGGATGGACATCGGGTCTGGCTTCCCTGCGTAAGGTTACCCCATGGTGAGGGGCGCACATCCAAGTGAATTGTCCTACACGATCACCCGCAGCGTAGCCGAACAACAAGGCATATAGCCACTACTCTAGCGTGGTCTTTGCAACTATTTTCTCAAACACCCGTTCGAGGTATTTTGACGCCGGTTTCTAGGCATTTCGCAACCGTATGGATTCCAAAGCGTTGTAAGGCTGCAGGGCCCAACGGGCGATCGCCGCGCGCACCTCGTCGCTGGCTTCGTCACGCTTGCGCTTGCCATCGGCGCTGAAGTTCAGGGCCGGCTGCTTGGCATCGAAGGCCGCGACCGCCTGCAAATCCGCTACTTCGCCTGCCAGGATGCCGAACAGTGGCCCCAGGCGCCCCCAGACAGCATCGGGCAACTCGCTGTAGTTCACCGCGATGGCACCTTCGCGTTCGCACAACGCTAGGCCAGCCGCAAGGATTTCGCCAATCATCCGGCAGGTGTATTGCACCGCGCCCATGCCCTGGGCCTCGGCCAGCACACTGTCGAGCCCAGAGGCACCAAGCAGGCCCGGTACCCGGTGCATGCCCGGCTGGCGCAATTGGGAAACCACGATCTCCAGCGGGTCACGGTAGAGGAATACCCGTGGCACCTGGGGATACAGCGCCGTCAGCAGTGGCGCGTCGAAGATGCTCCAGGCGTCGAGCTTGATCAACAGGTGGCGCTCGTCGCCCCGACGACGCTGACCGTAGGCCGAGCACAGCGCCCGCAATGCATCGGCCTGCCAGGCGGCGGCGGCCGGGTCCTGGCGCGCGGCACGCAACAGGTTGTCCAACGGCGGCGGCTCCGACAGCACGATGTTGCGGGCCTGACTGGCAAGCAATTGGGCGATCAGCGTCGAGCCACAGCGCGAGGCATGGAACACCAGCACCGAGGGCGCCAGGCCCGGGCTGTGCAGTTGCCAGTCGAGCAAAGCCTGGACATCGGTGTCGCGGCGCATGGCCTGGTTGAAGGGCAAGCGCAGTGCCTGGTCGACGTCGTCGCGGAAAAACGGCCGGGCCAGGCGCCTCTCGCCGAACCAGCACCAGTCCACCCGCCATCCGGCGTCGCCTTGCCAGAGGCGGATGGGCAGCCAGCCGTGAAAATCCATCGGGGTATTCACACTCGCCATTGATCGCTCCATGCCTGCTTGCCCCGGCGCATGGCACCCAGGACCTCTGCCTCGGAAAACGCCAGCCCTAGCTCGGCACCAAGGCGCACCGCCTCGACCACGAAGGCCCGGGGATCCTCCACCGCCTGTAGTTGCGCGGCCAATGCCGGCGCCTCACTCACCTGCTGGCGAAACCGTTCGAATGCCTGCCCAGCCCTCCCGGGCTGCAATGCCGGCGTCTGCGCCAGGCCTTCGTCGATCAGCGCCAGCAGCCAAGGGTCGGCCGCGCAGTCGAGTACCAGGTGGATGCGCTCGCCGGGCCCGGGGTTGTTGACCCGGTGGGGGCGCGACAGGTCGATGAACCAGCACTCGCCTGGGCGCATCGGCACTTGCAGGCCATCCACAAGAAACTCCACGCCCGGAGGGCTCAGCAGCGGTATGTGCAATCGCAGGCAGCCGCCTGGGCGCCCGAGGTCAGGGTCACGGTGCTCGTGAATCCTCGCCCCCGCCCCCAGGCGTAACAGCCGGGCGGCGCGCAGCGATGCCTGAAAGGGCGCAAGGGCTTGCTGCCAGGCCGGCTCGCCTTGCCACCAGGCCAGGTTTATCGGCGCGCCTGTACCTGGGGCCAGCGGCAATGGCGCGTCCTCGGCGGTGACCAGCGCCACACCGCTCCAGTCGCCTTCGTGGTAGCCCCGGTTGAAATGCGCCTGCCAGGCTTCGCTGTCCAAGCGTGTCAGGGCCTGCAGCAACGCGGGCAGGTTGCTGGTCAAGGTGAGGCGGGAACACAGTGGCAGAGCGGTCTCGGTCATGCGGGCTCCTTGCGTTGGCATTGTCTTGAACGGTGTTCCTGGCGATGGATCGCGTAATTACGACGGGAGCCTGGCGGGAAAGGCCGCCTAAAACCCACTCTCACGAACCCCCAACGCCGCCAAACGTCGCCAGGCGGCCCCCAGCAACGACTCGCGCGCGCCCTCCAGCACCACCACCCCACGCAACGGCTGCGCCACATCGGGCACTTCGCCCAGCGGGCTCAGGCGCACGCCGTACTGGGCCTGCACCGGTTCCGCACGCTGCTGGCCATCCCGCCGCACCGCTACCGGGCCATGGCGGTCGGAGGCCAGCGCTTCGAGCTCCAGCACAGCCACGCCGGTGGCATCCACCTGCTCCACACGCACCGGCAATGCCGGGCGCGCCGGGTCATCGGCGATAAAGCGCCCTTCGCTGCCAGCCGCCACCCGCCACAGGTCGGCCTCAGCCAGGTAGCCGCGCAAACGTAGCCCCGGCTCGACCACTCGCCCCAAGGTCAGTGCCGGGCTGACCCATTGCCCCGGCGCCAGGCCGGTCGGCAGGTCGCGCAGCACTCCGTCGCGGGGCGCGCGCAGTTGCAGGCGCTCACGCTGGGCGGCCAGGCCGCGGTACTCGGCCACGGCTTCGGCCAGTTGCTGCTCGAGCACGCCGGCGTCCGCCGCCGTCTCGCTGCGCCCGGCCTGGCGGCGCAACAGCAGCTGCAGGATGTCGATCTCGCGGCGCACGATGGACTGGCGCGACGTCAGGTCGGGCGACTCCAGTTCCACCAGCAGCTCGCCCTGGCGAACCTCTTGCCCTTCGACCACCGGCAAGCTTTTCACCCGTGCCGCCACCGGTGCATGCAGGGCGCTGACGCGGGATGCCTCGAGCATCGCCGGCACGTCCACCGCGCCACGCCAGGGCAGCACCAGCACGGCCAGCAGCAAACCCAGCCCGCCCGCCACCCGCAGCGTCTTGCCCGGCGCCGCCTGGCCACGGTGCAGCCACCATTGCCGCAACTCCTTGTACACCGGCAAACCGATGAACCAGGCCAGCTCCACCAGCATCAGGAAGATGCCCAGCACCTTGAAGAACAGGTGATACACCGCCAGGGCGATACCGAAGAACAACACCGCGCGCCACAGCCAGGCGCCATAGCCCCACACCAGCAAACGGCGGCGCATGGTCGGCGACCAGGCTTCCGGGGCCGGCTCGCCATAGCCGAACAGCGCCTCGCGCAATCGCCAGCGACACAGGGCAAAGGCGCGGTTCTGCAGGTTCTCGACCCGCCACAAGTCACTGATCAGGAAGTAGCCATCAAAACGCATGAAGGGGTTGAGATTGACCAGCAAGGTGGTGATCCAGGTGGCGCTGGCCAGCATGAACGCTGCCGTGCGCGCCGGGCCGTCAGGCAGCAGCGACCAGGCCAGCAGCGCCAGCACCGCCAGCAGCAGCTCGGCGAAGACCCCACCGGCATCGATCAGCAACCGCGCACGGCGGTCGCTGACGCGCCAGGCATCGCTGACATCGGTGTAGAACATCGGCAACAGCACCATGAACGCCAAGCCCATGCTCTGCACCCGGCACCCGGCGCGCTTGGCCATGAAGGCGTGGCCGAACTCATGGCAGAGCTTGGCGAACCCCAGCGCCACGCCAAAGGCGAGGATGCCGCCGAGGCTGAACAGGTGCGGGAACGTGGCAATGAAGCGCGACCAATCGCGGATCACCAGGAACACACCCAACGCCAGCACCAACGGCAGGGCGTAGCGCAAGATCCAGCCTCCATGGCGTTCGAGCACCGGCCATGCGCGGTTGAGGAAGGCATCCGGGCGCCACAGCGGAATCCTGAAGAACAGGTACTGGTGCAGCACACGGGTCCACAGGCTCTGCCGGGTGGCGGCGGCCTTGGTCGCATAGCTTTCGCGCTGGCGGGCATCTTCGGCGCCGATCAGGTCGTGCTGGCCGAGAAACAGCAACAGTTCTTCCAATGCCTGCTCGTCGACTGCCAGGCCAGGCTCGGCATTGGCGGCAGCCAGCACACGCTGCGGGTCGCCCAGGCGCCAGTGCTGCAACAGCCGCACGGCGCCACCACCTAGCTTGAAGTAACGCCCGCGCAGCGGGTCAGCCAGGGTCCACTGCGGCGCGCCGTCATGCCCGGCCGCCGCCGGCGACAGCTGCAGGTCGGCGCGCAACGCCGGCAGGGTCACAGCCCCAGCCCCTGACGCAACGCAGCCAGCGGGCGACGCAGCAGGTAATAGACCAGCGGGGCGCGCTCGCCGTACACCTTGGCGGTACCACGCAAGCCGATGCGCGGTGGTGCCTCGTCGAAACCGGCGTCCAGCCGGTAGGCCAGTTGCCCGGCGGCGGTGGCCTGTGCCTCATAGGCCGCGCGCTCCAAGCGGGCGCCATGGCGATGCAGCGGGTCGCTGTCGAGGAACAACGCCACTTCGGCTCCAGGCTGCAAGGCGATTGCATCGCCCACCGGCAGCTCCAGGCGCAGTTCGGCCTGCTGCGGATCGGCCAGTTGCATCAGGCGCTCGCCGGTCTGCACGGGCTTGCCGGTCCAGCGCTCGGCGTCGGCGAACACCGCGATTCCCGCACGCTCGGCGCGAATTTCGCTGCGGCCGAGGAGCTGGCGGGCGTAGTCGAGTTCGGCGCGTTTCTGTTCCACGCGGGCGGCCAGCAGGTCGAGGCGGGCATTGGATTCGGCATCGCTGAAGGCGCGCTGGGTACTCGCCTTGAGCTCGGCCTCGGCGACCCCGAGGGCGCGCTCCGCGACATCGACCTGGGCCTTGAGGGTGGTGGCGTCGAAGCGTACCAGCAGGTCACCGACGGCGACCGTCTGGTTGGGCTTGACCAGGAACTCGGCGATCACTCCGTCCAGCGGCGCGGCAACCACCCGCCCTGCCCGCGGCACGACCTCGGCCGGGGCCAGCACCGACTGGCGCACCGGCACCAGCAGCACCAGCAATGACAACCCCAAGGCCGCCAGCAGGCGCCGCCGTGGCCAACGCAATCGCCAGGGTTTGGCCGGGCCCAAAGCCAGCCAGGCATGGGCGTAAGTCTCCCCCAACTGATTGAGCAGGGCTTGCTCGGCGGGGTTGAACGCCTGGTCGCGGGCCAGCCACAGCCCGCCGAACGCTTTGCCCTGGCGATCGAGCAAGGGCAGCCAAAATGCGTGGGCGGCGGATAACGAGCGCCAGTCTGCCTGGGCCTGGGTGTCCAGCAGCGTCGGATCCACGGCCCCGGCCTGGGCCGCGACGCCGGCAGCCTGGAGCGTGTGAGCGGCGCGTTCGACAAACGCCACGAACGGCGCATGGGCCTCGACCACACTGATGCCGGTCAGTGCCCGAACCTTGCCGGCGATCAGCAGGGCGGCATGGCGAAAACCGAACAGTGCCAGGCCATCGTTGACCATGTTGTAGGCCAATTGCTCGGGACCAGCCGCCTGGCGGGCCTGGCGCTGCAGGCCGAGAAACAGCGCGAAGGCATGCTCGGCCACACCCGTGGCGGCGGCCGTCATGGTTGTGCGGCGAAGTGGGCGGTGCCGCTCATGCCGGCCAGCAGCCCCTGGCTGTCACGGGGCAGTTCGCCGATCAGCAGCAACGTCTGGCTGCCCTCGTCGATCCGTGCGCCGACGCGCTTGACCTGTGCCTGCAGCGGCTTGCCGGTTTCATCGGGAACGAACTCGAACGGCTGGCCTTGCTTGAGCTGCCCCAGCCAACGCGAGGGCACCAGCAGGTGGATCTCCAGCGAGCGGTTGTCCACCACCTCAAGCAGCGGTGACCCACTGGCGACGCTTTCATGGGGCTGGGCCCGGCGCTGAACCACCCGGCCATCGAACGGCGCGCTGACCACGCAGCGCCGGACCTGTACCTGGTACACCTGGGCCTCGGCCTGGGCCTGGGCCTGCTTGGCCTCGGCCAGCGACACCTCGAACTGGCCGACCGACTTCAGCGCGGCCAGTTGGCGGTTGTGGTTGAGTTCCTCGCGGGCAGCGCGCACGGCGGCCTGGGCGGCGTTGAGCTGGGCCTGGTAGGCGCTGCAATCGAAGCGCGCCAGGGTGCTGCCCTGCTTGAAGTCCTGGCCATCGGCATAGGGCATCTCGACGATGCGCCCGGCCAGCTCACTGGACAGCACGGCCTGGTCACGGGCACGCAGCACACCACGGGGATTCTGCCCGGCGCTGGACGCAGCGGGGGTATCGAGCAAGGGGTCGGCGGGTGGGTCGCCGGCCTGCGCCAGCGGCAGGTGCAACAGACCCAGGGTCAAAGCCAGACGGAAACCGCGAAGCATGTTGCGCACTCCCTTGCGAGCTGATGGCCGGAGTGTAAGACAAAAAATGATGGCACGGATATATCACTCCAATGAAGATTCGGGGCTTTGCCAAAACCCGCAAATCCTCCGGGAAACGTCATGGCAACGCGTAGGCTCGGGCTTGCCACGTTGCGGGCAAGCCCGGTTTCACCTCAACCCGCAGAGCCTGCTGCTGCGGCGCCCCGCGCATGCCCCCGGGTGGTGATGATGCCGAGGAACGAGATCACGATCGCCAGGCTCAAGGTGGCGGTGACCTCGGCGCGGTGTTCCTCGGTGAACATCATCACGGCCAGTGCGCCGCCGATGAACAGGATCACCCCCCAGGTCAGCCAGGGGAACAGCCACATGCGGAACTTGAGGCTGGCGCTCTCGCGCTCCAGCCGTGCACGCATGCGCAACTGCGAAATGGCGATCACCAGGTACACCAGCAAGGCAATGGCGCCGGAGCTGGCCAGCAGGAACTCGAACACGCCCTTGGGCGCGAAGTAGTTGAGAATGGCGATGGCCGCGCCGATCAGGGTGCTGCCGAACACCGCCGCACGCGGCACGCCAACCCGTGAAGTGTTCTTCAGCAGCGCTGGCGCATCGCCGCGCCTGGCCAGCGAGTACATCATCCGCGAGGCAATGTAGATCGACGAGTTCATGCAGCTGGTCACCGCCACCAGCACCACAAAGTCGACCATCAGCGCGGCGTTGGGGATGTTCATGATCTCCAGCGCACGTTGGTAGGAGCCCACCACTGCCAGCTGCGGGTCGTTCCAGGGCACCACCGAGATGATCACGAAGATCGACAGGATATAGAACGTACTGATGCGCCAGATCACCGAACGGGTGGCCTTGGCGATGTTGCGCGCCGGATCACTGGACTCGGAGGCAGCGATGGTCACCGCCTCGGTGCCGATGAAACTGAACATCACGGTGATGAAGGCACCGACCACCGCCGACCAGCCCTTGGGCGCGAAGCCGCCATGCTCGTCGACCAGCGTGCTCAACCCGCTGACCTCGCGCTCCGGCAACCAGCCTGCCAGTGCGGCAAAACCCAGGCCGATGAAGCCGAGAATCGCGGTGACCTTGAGAATGGCGAACCAGAACTCGAACTCGCCGTACTTGGCCACGCTGAACAGGTTGGTGCAGGCCAGCAACAGCACCGAGGCCAGGGCGAAGATCCAGCTGTCTACCTGGGGGAACCAGGCGTTGAGCACATGCCCCGCGGCCAGCGCCTCGATGGGGATCACCAGCACCCAGAACCACCAGTACAGCCAGCCGATGGTGTAACCGGCCCAACGGCCGATGGCCTGGTCGGCATAGGTGGAGAACGAGCCAGTGTCGGGGTGAGCCACGGCCATTTCGCCGAGCATGCGCATGACCAGCACCACCAGGGTGCCGGCCACGAAATAGGAAAGAATGGTGGCGGGCCCGGCAGCCGCGATAGCATGCCCGGAGCCGACGAAAAGTCCCGCGCCGATGATGCCGGCGATGGACAGCATCGTTACGTGACGTGGCTTGAAACCTTGAGCAAGGTTGCCATCAGTTCCCACGGTGTTCATTGGTCTTGTTCTCTTTTTACTGACACAAGGAAGGGACGGGCAGGCGTAGGCGAAACGGTCTCCTCGGCTAAGGGCGGAGTACGTTGCGCACGCTCTGTTACGGCCTTCTCATGCGCCCGGGGCAACGCACCATGGGGATGCGGGCTTCACTTTAAGCTGGGCGCGGCGCGAGCAAAATGCTCGAAAACGTCAGACAACTGTTCGATCACGACACCGCGTGCCCGTGCACGTCAGTCAAGCCCCCGGACATGCCTGTTTGCGTCAGTCGCGGTCACGCAGGTAGTCCCAGTAGAAGTTCACCACCGCGAACACCACGATCACCGTGACGATCATCAGGCCGATCTGCAGATTGCTCATGGCGTTCTCCCGTTCATGGCGTTGCATGCATCAGGTATGGCGTGGGAGCGGGCTTGCCCCGCGATTGCGATTACAGGGAAAACCTCTTTGCCTGGGCTGACGCTATCGCGGGACAAGCCCGCTCCCACAGGACCGCGGTGTCTGCCCGAACGGGCCAGGCGCTTGAGCGCCAGCACCATGAGCACGCCCAGCAACATCATCGCCAGCACCAGCACGGCATAGGCCAGCAACCAGGGCACGCCTGCCGTCATCATGCTGAACTCGGACATGCCGCCAATGCTGGCGATCAGGTTCAGTGGCAGGAACACCACGTTGATCAGGGTGAGCTTGCGCAGGGTCTCGTTCATCGCGTTGTTGGCCAGGTTGCCGCGGGCGTCCATCAAGCCGGCGAACACCGTCGAGTAGATTTCGGCCTGCTTGTGGCACTGGTTGTTCTCGATGACCAGATCGTCGATCAGGGCCAGCACCTCGGGGTTGAAATGGCGCTTCTCGCCATGGGCGCGCAAGCGCGAGAGCACCGCGCCATTGCTGTGGATGGCGTTGATGTAGTGGATCAGGCTCTCGCTGAGGTTGAACATCTGCATCAGGTGATGGTTCTCCAGCGATTGCTCGAAGCGCTGCTGCAGTTCGCGGGCGACCATCTTGATCACCTTCAGGTGCCCCAGGTAGTGATGCAGGTTGTCCAGCAGGATGGCCAGCAGCACATCCATCGGCTCGTGCAGCGCATGGCGCTGCCCCAGGCCGTCGAGCAGAGAGGCGTCCGGGGCGATCAGCACCAGGTGGCCATCGACCATCAGCATGCCGAACGAGGACACCTGGAAGGCGAAGCTGTCGCCCCCGGTGTAGCTCTCCGGGCGTTTCCAGATCAGGAACAGGCCATCGCGGTGCAGTTCGATGCGTGACACCTCGTCCGGGTCGAGTGCCGAAGCCAGGGCATGGGCATCTAGGTGGAACCAAGCCTGCAACAGCTCTCGCTCAGCACTGTCCGGCTCTACGAACAGCAGCACCTCGCAATCGAGTCCTTCGCGCTTGCGCAACTGGCCATGGGCCAGGCTATAGCTTTCGATCATGCCAGCACCTCGTTACCAGGCTTGCCCCCGGCGCTTCTGCTCCAGGCGGCGGATGAACTCCTCAAGCACCAGGGTGTAGAGGTCGTCATGCAGGTAGGCGTCTTCGATGCCTGCGTCGAGGTTGGGGTTGTCGTTGACCTCTATTACCACCACCCGCTCGCCGACCTGTTTGAGGTCGACGCCGTACAGACCATCGCCGATCAGGTTGGCGGCCTTGACCGCCAGCTCCACCACCGCCCGCGGCGCCTCGTGCACGGCCAGGGTGCGGCACTCGCCGTTGACCTCGTCGCGCTGGGCCTGGTGGTTGAAGATCTGCCAGTGGCCCTTGGACATGAAGTACTGGCAGGCAAAAATCGGTTTGCGGTTGAGCACACCGATACGCCAGTCGTACTCGGTGTAGAGGTATTCCTGGGCAAGCAGCAGTACCGAATGCTCGAACAGGTCGGCGGTGGCGGCCTGGAGTTCGCCGGGGTCCTTGACCTTGATCACGCCCCGGGAGAAACAGCCGTCGGGGATCTTCAGCACCAGCGGAAAGCCCAACCGCTCGCCGATGCCTTCCAGGGCCTGAGGGTTGTCGCGGTAGAGGATCTCGCTGGCCGGCATGGCCAGGCGATGGCTGCGCAGCAGGTCAGTCAGGTACACCTTGTTGGTGCAGCGCAGGATCGATGCCGGGTCGTCCATTACCACCAGCCCTTCGCTCTCGGCCTTCTTGGCGAAGCGGTAGGTGTGGTTGTCGACGCTGGTGGTCTCGCGGATCAGCAACGCGTCGTACTCGGCCAGGCGGGCGTAGTCCTTCTTGCCGATCAGCTCGACATCGACCCCCAACTGGCGCCCGGCGCGGATGAAGTGTTCCAGTGCCTTGGGGTTGGAAGGCGGCAGCGCTTCGTCAGGGTCGTGGAGGATCGCCAGGTCGTATCGCGCCACCCGGCGCGAGCGTGGCTGGCGCCAGATCCTGCGGCTGAAGCCATCGAGGGCGTTGGCGAACGGGTCCTGCTGGTCTTCACGCAACTTGTGCAGCGCACCGGCCTTGACCCCGGCGATATGCCAGGTGCTGGTCTTGCGGAACTCCACCAGCAGGATCGGGCACGGAAAACTTTCGAACAGCTGGCGGGCGATGTCCTGCAGCGGTTCCAGATCGGTACGGCCGAAATACAGGGTCAGGGTGAACCCTTCGGTTTCTCCATAGGGGTGATTGGCCAAGACACTCTCGAGGCTGCGCGCCATGTCGTCGAGGGCCAATCCGTATAACGACTTACGGGTCAACTCACTGATACTTCTGACCGAGGGAATGACTTTATGCCCTCGCGCCTCGGCCAACAACGAACAATAATAACCGTGACCTAGATACTTGTAATTACGACATAGGTTTATTACCTGGACACGCTTGCCGTTATCGGCCTCGCGTGGCTCCTCCAGGTACTCCTGGGCCGTCAAGACGTCCTCGCTGGGCAGGTACGAAGCCCAGTCCTCACGCCGTTCAACGATGATCACCAGCTGACTTGACTTATTATCCAGCGTCAGTGGATAAATAACACCAGCTGTACTTGAGTGTGAACTTTCCCCGGGCCAGCCAGGTAAAGGTTCCTGAAACGAAGACATGATTGAAGCCCTGTGTTGGGTAGACACGGTTTCTATTAAGCACGAAGTTTTTCGAATGTCCCGTTTCATTACGCAACTTTTACGGCGGCCCTATGCACATCGAATTTCGCCTGGCAACTGTTGACGACCTGCCGGCCCTGCTGGCGCTGGAGAACCAGTGCTTCGCCATCGACCGACTGACCCCGCGCAGCTTTCGCTGGATGCTGTCCCACGCCAACGCCAGCCTGCTGGTGGCGCAACGCGACGGACAACTGATGGGTTATGCACTGTTACTCTTCCACCGTGGCACCTCGCTGGCCCGGCTGTATTCCATCGCCATTGCCGAACAGGCGCGTGGCCATGGCCTTGGCGCCCGCTTGCTGGAACAGGCCGAACACTGCGCCCTGGAGCACGAACGCGCCTACCTGCGTCTTGAGGTACGCACCGACAATCCCAAGGCCATTGCCCTGTACGAACGCCATGGCTACCGCCGCTTCGCCCAGGTCGACGACTACTACGAGGACCACACCAGCGCCCTGCGCTACGAAAAGCGCATCCTCCAGCACCCGGCGGGCGAGACGCGACCGGTTCCCTACTACGCCCAGACCACCGATTTCACCTGCGGCCCGGCCTGCCTGCTGATGGCCATGGCCGCGCTGCGATCGCAGCGCCCGCCAAGCCGCCGCGAGGAACTGCGCCTGTGGCGCGAGGCAACCACCGTGTTCATGACCTCCGGCCACGGCGGCTGCAGCCCCCACGGGCTGGCGCTGGCCGCATGGCGTCGGGGCTTTCGCGTGCGCCTGCTGCTCAATACCGAAGGGCCGCTGTTTCTCGATGGCGTGCGCCAGCCCGGCAAGAAGGAGGTCATGCGCCTGGTTCATGAGGACTTCTGCGCAGAATTGCAGGACAGCGACGTGGAGGTCGCCCGGCAGGCCCCCGACCTGCCCCGGGTACTGGCCGAAGGCGGCCTGGCGCTGGTGCTGATCAGCAACTACCGGCTGACCGGTAGCAAGGCGCCGCATTGGGTGCTGGTCACCGCCTGCGACGACGACTTCGTCTACCTGCACGACCCCGACACCGACCACGCTCGTCACCGGCAGGCCCTGGACTGCCAGCATCTGCCGGTCAGCTACCAGGAGTTCCAGCGCATGAGCCTGTTCGGTGGACGCAAGTTGCGGGCGGCGGTGGTGGTGTTTGAACGGGAGGTACGTAGGGCGTAAAGCCATCCGCATTCGATGCGTTTACCTCAACCAAACCCAGTGAGGAGGTGGTCCGGGCAACTGTCATTTTTAGCAGTTTCACGGGCCTTTACGCACTGATAGTTTGGCTGTCATCAGCTTGAGCACGACAGATCGCGATCATCCGGGTTTTCCACTACAAATGGTACTCACCATGACAAACACCTTGCTGGCCACAGACCGCCTGCAAAGCCCGCTCTTGATGCGGCAAGCGGAAAAGCCCACCGGCAGCTTCTGGATATCCAACGAGTATTGTTACCGCCATATTTAACAGCGTACTGATAGTCCTAGGGGTCCATGAAACCGTTGACACCATCAGCGCCCCCAACCGAGCAACTGGATCACAGGATACTGTTGATGGCATTGAAATGGGTGATGCAGGTCGTGAGCTTCTCTCGATTAACGCCGGGCAACAGCGTTTCAATACACCACTTGCCAAGTCGAAAAACAAGGTAAGACATCTGCAAAACGAAATTGCAGAACTTAGACAACGAGTCAAACATTTAGAAAGAGGAAACCGAAACTCTAACCAACAATAATACAACCAGTCTGCCTACGCATTGCCTGCCTTGCAAGCTTGAATACGCGGCATACTCAAGCACAATTAATTACAACGCTCGTTCAGAACAATAGCTAATATCGTGTACTTCACCCAAAATTTCAGAGAAAGCCATGACAGTTTCCCTGAGCGAGCCCACCCACAAACTGGTTGAACACTACCGAGACGACCCGCTTCTACGCGCCGAACTAAACGCCCTCACCCGCCAGACCTATGGCTTCGACTTCGAAGCCTGGTACCAGGCCGGCTTCTGGCAAGCCGACAACCAGCCGTGCTCACTGGTTCGCGACGGAAAGATGCTGGCCAACGCCTCGGCCAACCTGCTCGACTTCACCCTCGGTGGCCAACATCTGCACTGCGTTCAGATCGGCACGGTGATAACTGCGCCCGAAGCACGAGGCCGTGGCTACAGCCGGTATCTGATGGAAGTGCTGGTGGAGCGCTGGGCAGGCCAATGCGACCTGCTGTACCTGTTCGCCAACAGCACCGTACTCGATCTCTATCCCAGGTTCGGTTTTCGCCGAGTGGTCGAACACGAGTACTACCAGCCCTGGTCGGCGCAGCCACGAGCCACTACCTTCCACCCGGTGAATCTGGATGATGGCGAACAACGTCAACGCTTCATCGATGCGCTGGAAAAGAGTTGTCCACAGGCGCGACTGAGCCTGGTGCCGAATGTGCCGCTGACGATGTTCTATTGCGATGGACCATACCGGGAGGCGGTGTTCCATTCCGCAGAGCACGAGGCCTCTGTGGTGATCGAACATGATGGCGAGCGGATGGTGCTGGTGGACGTGTTCTGCGAACGCGAACTGGTGCTGGCCGATGTGCTGGCTGAACTGGTCACGGCAACGACCCGGGAGGTGGTGCTGGGGTTTGCGCCGCTACATGGCGATGGCTTCGCGACCCGAGTTGTGGATAGCGATGATGCGCTGTTCGTCTGGGGCGCGACATCCACCAGTGTCGATGGGCAGACGCTGATGTTTCCATTGCTGTCCCATACCTGACTGGGTCCCCCGCCAAACAGCGCACCGTCTCCTCACAGGGCTTGCACAGACCTTCACCAGGTCAGGCAGATCTTGCCGAAATGCCGGTTGCTCTCCTGGTACCGGAACGCCTCGACCATCTGCTCCAGTTCGAAATGCTTGTCCACCACCGGCCGCAGGCCGTTGGCGTCGATGGCGCGGACCATCGCCTGCTGCTGGGCGCGGCTGCCCACCAGCACGCCCTGCAGGCGGATCTGCCGCACCAGCGCCTGCACCAACGGCAACTGCCCGGCCACGCCGGTGAGGATGCCAATCAACGACACGTGGCCACCGATGCGCGCAGCGATCATCGACTGCTCCAGGGTGGCCGGGCCGCCGACTTCGATCACATGGTCCACGCCACGGCCGCCGGTGAGTTCACGGACCTTTTCGCCCCATGCTGGCGTGGCCTTGTAGTTGATCAGGTGATCCGCGCCCAGTGCCTTGAGGCGTTCGAGCTTGGCGTCGCTGGACGAGGTGGCGATCACCGTGGCGCCGGCCAGCTTGGCGAACTGCAGGGCAAAGATCGACACGCCACCGGTGCCCTGCACCAGCACGCTGTCACCGGGCTTGAGGTGGTCGTCGCTCATCAACGCGCGCCAGGCGGTGAGGCCGGCAGTGGTCAGCGTCGCCGACTCGGCATGACTGTAGCCTTTGGGCGCAAGGGTGAAGGAGGTGGCCCGGGCGGTCACCTGTTCGCGGGCGTAGCCGTCGATGCCATCCCCCGGCACGCTGGCGAAGCCCTCGACCTGGGCTTGGCCGTCGAGCCAGTCCGGGAAGAACGTACTGACCACGGCATCGCCAACCTGGAACTCACTGACCCCGGCCCCAACTGCGATCACGTCACCGGCGCCGTCGGCCATCGGGATGCGCCGCTCGCTCGGCCCCCACATGCCACTGACCACGGCGAAGTCGTGGTAGTTGAGGGAGCTGGCGTGCAGGCGCACGGTGATCTCACCGGCCTTGGGCGCGGCGGTTTCGCAGGTGCCGACCTGGACCTTGTCGTAGCCGCCGCCGGGCAGGACGTAGAGGGCCTTGGTGCTCATGGGATGGTTCTCCATCGTGGGAAAAGGTGCAGTGCAGCTTAGACAGGTCTGGATGATCGCGGGGCAAGCCCGCTCCCACGATGGTAGGCACGTGGGAGCGGGCTTGCCCCGCGACAGGGCCGTCAGCGGAGCAACGCCCTCAACGCCCGGCAATCGGCCGCGTGCCAGTCAGCCAGCTGCGGCCAGGGATTGTCCGGCAAGTTGACCAGCACGGTGCGGGTGCCCGCGGCCCGGCCGCAGTCGAGGTCGAAGCGGTAGTCACCGACCATCACCATTGCACCGGGGCTCACACCCCAGGCCCGGGCGATCTGCAACAACCCGTCCGGGCTGGGCTTGGGGGCCGCCTCGTCGCGACCGAGGATATGTTCGACCGGGAAGCAGTCAGCCAGGCCGATGGCCTCGAGGGTCACGTGGGCAAGCTCGCGGGCATTGCGCGTGAGAATGGCCAGCCGGCAATCGCGTCGGGCCAGTTCGCGCACCAGCTCCACGGCGCCGTCGGCGGCCTTGGAGGCGATTGCCAGGTCGCGCTCATGCTCCAGCAGCCAGGCATGCTTGGCTGCCGCCTCCGCTGCCGGCAAGGCTGCCAGGTGGGTGAGGATGTCGTGCTCGGACGGGATTTCGAGCGCTTCGCGGATGGCCGCGAAGTCATGCACGGCAACCGTCAAGGTGCCGTCCATGTCGAACACCCAGTGGCGAATGTCGCCCAGGCTCATACCCAGTCCTTGCGATGGCGGATCAGGCCTTCCTGGGTCGACGAGGCCACCAGTTGCCCGGCGCGGTTGAAGATGCTGCCCCGGCAGAAGCCACGGGCATTGCCGGCCCAGGGGCTGTCGGTGGCGTATAGCAGCCAGTCGTCGGCGCGCAGGTCACGGTGGAACCATAGCGAGTGGTCGAGGCTGGCGATCTGCATGTCCTTCTGCCACACCGACTTGCCATGGGGCAGCAAGGATGTGGTGAGCAGGCCGAAGTCCGAGGCGTACGCCAGCAGGTACTTGTGCAGCGCCGGAATATCCGGGAGGTTGCCATCGGCACGGAACCAGGCGTACTTGACCGGGTCGCCGGGCGTGGGATTGAACGGGTCGCGCTCGGTGACCGGACGGATCTCGATGGGCTTGACGCACAGCACCTTCTCGCGGATGCGCTCGGGAAGCTTGTCAGCCATGGCGCTGGCCAGCTCGACCTCGCTGGGCAGGTTCTCCGGGCCGACCACATCGGGCATCGATGCCTGGTGCTCGAAGCCTTCTTCGTCGTACTGGAACGAGGCGCTGCAGGTGAAGATCGGTTGGCCCTTCTGGATCGCCGTGACCCGCCGGGTGCTGAAACTGCCGCCGTCACGGACACGATCCACTGAGTAGACCACCGGCATGCTGGCATCACCCGGGCGCAGGAAGTAGCCATGCAGCGAATGCACATGGCGCGCATCCTCGACCGTCTGGCTGGCCGCCGACAACGACTGACCGAGCACCTGGCCACCGTACAGTTGGCGGAAGCCCAGGTCCTGGCTGCGTCCGCGGAACAGGTTCTCCTCGATGGACTCGAGGCTCAGCAAGTCGACCAGATCGTCGAGTACGTGGCTCATGGGGTTCTCCTGGCAAGGCAATACGGCGCGTTTATGCCGGCGAATGATACAGGGTTTTGCCGTTCGTCCCGTCGTACGAATGGCGAGCTATTCAGCCGCGCAGGTTCTGTTGCCAGCGGGCGCGGTCGATGCGGTACAGCACATGAGGGCGCAGCGGATCGTTCGGCGGCAGGCGCGGGTGCTCGAAGCTGCCCTCGAGGTCCTGAACCATGCCGATGGCTTGCATCACCTTCTGCGACGGCAGATTGCCCTCGGTGGTGAACGACACCACCTCGTCCAGATGCAACTGGGCGAAGGCACAGCGCAGGCAAGCCCAGGCCGCCTCGCTGGCGAAACCCAGCCCCCAGTGCCGGCGGGCCAGGCGCCAGCCGATCTCCACCGCCGGGGCGAAGGGCGCGTCGAAGTTGACGTTGAGCAGCCCGGTCATGCCGATGAAAGCACCGCTGTCCTTGCGCTCCAATGCCCACAGGCCGAAGCCGTACTCGTTGAAATGACCGCGCACCCGGCCGATCAGCGCGGCCGCCTCGACCCGGGTCATCGGTGCGGGGAAGTAACGCATCACCTGTGGGTCGGCGCACAAGGCGGCGAACTCGCGCAGGTCGTCGTCCTGCCATTGGCGCAGCATCAGGCGCGGGCTTTCCAGTTCGAGGATGGGGGTCATCGGCGCGGCTCCGAAATCACGGTCTGGCAGTGTACAGCGTAGGACTTGTTGCCAGCGTCCAGAAGCCCCTTTTCAATGGGCGAGCATGATCACCGCAAAACAGGCAAGATCGACACTTGCCCTCAACCTGAAACTGATATGCATCTTCTGCCGCTGATCTACCATGATGACTACAGTCCCGAATTCCCGCCGGACCATCGCTTCCCGATGGACAAGTTCCGCCTGCTGCGCGATCACCTGGTAGACAGCGGCCTGACTACCGACGCCGCCCTGCTGCGCCCTGAAATCTGCCCCAACGACATCCTCGCCCTGGCCCATGACCGTGCCTATATCGAGCGCTACATGAACGGCGAACTGTCCCGCGAGGACCAGCGCCGCCTGGGCCTGCCCTGGAGCGAAGCCTTGGCCAGGCGCACCGTGCGCGCCGTGGGCGGTTCGCTGTTGGCCGCCGAGCAAGCGCTGCAACATGGCATCGCCTGCCACTTGGCCGGCGGCACCCATCACGCCCACTACGACCACCCGGCCGGCTTCTGCATCTTCAACGACCTGGCGGTGATCAGCCGCTACCTGCTGGAGGCCGGACGCGTACACCGGGTGCTGATATTCGACTGCGATGTGCACCAGGGCGACGGCACCGCGCGCATTCTCCACGACACGCCGGAGGCGATCACCGTGTCGCTGCACTGCGAGCAGAACTTCCCCGCGCGCAAGGCCCAGAGCGACTGGGACATCCCCCTGCCCCGCGGCATGCATGACAGCGCCTACCTCAAAGTGGTCGAGGATGCGCTGAACTACCTGCTGCCGTTGTACCAGCCAGACCTTGTGCTGTACGACGCTGGCGTCGATGTGCACAAGGACGACGCCCTGGGCTACCTGCAACTGACCGACGCAGGCCTCGCTGCCCGCGACGAGCATGTGCTGCGCCAGTGCCTGGGCCGCGACATCCCGGTGGTAGGGGTGATCGGTGGCGGCTACAGCAAGGACCGCCAAGCCCTGGCACGGCGCCATGGCATCCTCCACCACAGCGCGGCGCGGGTGCTCGGTTGTTCACAATGACTGTGGAACCGCCTGTGGATAACCTGCGAGAAAGGTGCTCCGGCCCTTTAACCGCCTGAGCTGCAAAGATATGATCATTTTTTGATCAGTGTCGTGGCAGGTCCGCTGAGGTAGAATACGCGGCCTTTTCCACAGCCCGTCGCCCGCCATGAACGATCCTCGCCCTGCCTCTCGCCCCCTTGTCGCCGTGATCGGTGGCGGCCCCGCCGGCCTGATGGCCGCCGAGACCCTGGCACGACGCGGGATGGCGGTGGAAGTCTTCGACGCGATGCCGTCGGTGGGGCGCAAGTTCCTGTTGGCCGGTGTCGGCGGCATGAACATCACCCATTCCGAGCCCTACCCGGCCTTCGTCGGCCGCTACGGTAAACGCCACGGCGAGATCGACACGCTGCTGCGCGACTTCGACGCCGATGCCCTGCGTCAGTGGATTCACGGCCTGGGCATCGAAACCTTCGTCGGCACCTCGGGCCGCGTATTTCCCCGCGACATGAAGGCCGCGCCGCTGCTGCGGGCCTGGCTCAAGCGCCTGCGCGAGGCCGGGGTGGTTATCCACACCCGCCACCGTTGGCTGGGCTGGACCGACGCTGGTGCCTTGCGGATCAGTTATCCACAGGGCGAACGACAAGTGCAGGCAGACGCCGTGGTACTGGCGCTGGGTGGCGGTAGTTGGGCGCGCCTGGGTTCGGACGGCGCCTGGGTGCCGCTGCTGACTGAACGAGGTGTGGATATCTCCACACTGCAGGCAAGCAACTGCGGCTTCGAAGTCGCAGGCTGGAGCACGCTGCTCAAAGACAAGTTCGCCGGTGACCCGCTGAAGAACATTGCCTTGAGCGTCCCTGGCGCCACGCCGCGAAAGGGCGAGTTCATCCTCACCGCCCAGGGAGTGGAAGGCAGCCTGGTGTATGCCTGGTCGGCGGCGCTGCGCGAGGCGATCAACCGCGACGGTCGGGCGACCCTGCTGCTGGACCTGCTGCCGGACCGGCCTGTGGACAAGATTGCCCAGGCCCTGGCCAGGCCGCGTGGATCGCGCTCGATGGCCAAGCATCTGCACGGTCAGCTGGGCATCGACGGGGTGAAAGCGGCGTTGCTGCGCGAACTGACCGACCAGGCGACCTTTGCCGACCCCGCGTGCCTGGCAGCGGCGATCAAGGCGCTGCCGATCGTGCTGGTGCGGACCCGGCCGCTGGACGAGGCGATCAGCAGTGCCGGCGGGGTGCGGTTCGAAGGGTTGGACGACGGACTGATGGTGCGCAACCTGCCCGGGGTGTTCTGCGCGGGGGAGATGCTGGATTGGGAAGCCCCGACGGGTGGGTACCTGCTAACGGCGTGCTTCGCTAGTGGGTTGCGGGCGGGAAATGCGGCAGCTGATTGGCTGACGCGCCTGACCTGAAGAATGCCGGGGCTGCTAGGCAGCCCCGAGGATCTCAAGGCTTGGGCTTGCGCGGCTTGCCACCGAACGCCGGTACCTTGCGCACCGCCTTGACCGCCGGCGCAGCAGCCCCCGCTCCCTCGCTGTCCATCCAGCGCCCCAGGCCTCGCTTGGCGCTGTTCTCCTTCGGCTTCTTGGGCTTCTTCGGTTTCTTCAGCACCTGGCCACTGGCATCGGTCACCGGCACCCGGTGATCGGGGATGAAATCCGGCTCCTCGTGCCGTGGCAACACCTGGCGGATCAGGGTCTCGATCGCGGCCAGCAATTGCACCTCGTCGGCACACACCAGCGAAATCGCCTCGCCCTTGTTCCCTGCGCGGCCGGTACGGCCGATGCGGTGCACGTAGTCTTCGGCGACGATTGGCAGGTCGAGGTTGACCACCAGCGGCAAGTCGTCGATGTCCAGGCCGCGAGCGGCCACATCGGTGGCCACCAATACCTGGATCTCACGGGCCTTGAAGCTGTCCAGGGCGCGCTGGCGAGTGGCCTGCGGACGGTCGCCATGGATGCCGTCGGCGTTCACGCCCTCGGCCAACAGACGCTCGACCAGTTGATCGACACCGTTGCGAGTCTTGGCGAATACCAGCACCTGCTTCCAGCGCTGCTTGCGCATCAGGTGGATGAACAGGTCGGCCTTGCGCTTTTTATCCACAGGCACCAGCCACTGCTTGACCGTGCTCGCGGCGGCGTTGCGCGGGCTCACTTCGATGCTCAGCGGATCGTTCAGCGCCAGGCCCGCGAGCAGACGGATCTGCTCGGAGAAGGTGGCGGAGAACAGCAGCGTCTGGCGCTTGCGCGGCAACGCCGCGTACACCGACTGCAGTTCTTCGGCAAAACCCAGGTCGAGCATGCGGTCGGCTTCGTCGAGCACCAGGGTCTGCACCTGGTTGAACTTCACCGCGTTTTGGCGGAAGAGGTCGAGCAAGCGGCCTGGGGTCGCCACCAACAGGTCGACACCACGACGCAGGCGCATCATCTGCGGGTTGATGCTGACCCCGCCATACACCGCGTAGGTGCTCAGCGGCAGGTTCTCGGCGTACTCGCGCACGTTGTTGTGCACCTGCTCGGCCAGCTCGCGGGTCGGCACCAGCACCAGCGCACGGATCGAGTTGCTGGCGACCTTCTCCCCTTCCAGGGCCAGGCGCTGCAGCACCGGCAGGGCGAAGCCGGCGGTCTTGCCGGTGCCGGTCTGGGCGGCGGCCATCAGGTCGCGACCGGCGAGCACGGCGGGGATGGCCTTGGCCTGGACCGGGGTGGGCGTGGTGTAGTCCAGCGTCTGCAAGGTGCGCAGCAGCGGTTCGATCAGGCCGAGTTGGGCGAAATTCATGGCAATACCGTCAGGGGGTTCAGCGAAGGCGGCAAGTTTACCGCAACGCCCTGCCCTACTTGCACATTTCGCCTTTCAGCGGCACCGGCTGCTGCGGCGCCTTGCGCCATTGCGGCAGGCCAATCAGCACCACCGCGCCAATGATCACCGCCATGGCCACGCACTCCTCGGCGCCGATCTGCTCGCCGGCGAAAACGATCCCCAACAGCACCGCCACCGCCGGGTTGACGTAGGCGTAGCTGGTGGCCGCTGCCGGGCGCACGTGCTTGAGCAGATACATGTAGGAACTGAACGCCAGGATCGAGCCGAAGAACACCAGATAGGCCAGCGCCCCCCAACCAGCGGCCGTGGGCATCTGGGTCAGCCGCTCGCCGCTCACGGCGCTGCCGATCAGCAAGGCGGCGCCGCCCACGAGCATTTCCGCGGCACTGGCCATGGCGCCCTGGGGTAGCGGCAGGCTCTTGCTCCACACCGAGCCGAAGGCCCAGGCCGCCGCGGCGAAAAGGATCAGCGCCGCGCCCATGGGGCTGGCCTGCAGGTTCGAGCCCAGGTTGAGCATGCCGATGCCGACGAGTCCAAGGGCGATCCCCGCCCATTCCAGGCGCGAGTTGCGATGGCCGAAGAACAGCCCGAACACCAGGGTGAACAGCGGCACCGTGGCTACCGCCAGCGCCGCCACGCCCGAGGCGACCCCGGCATGCTCGGCCAGGGTCACACCACCGTTGCCGCAACTGAGCAGGAGAAAGCCGATGGCGCCGGCCGCGCGCCACTGCGGCCAGGTCGGCGCTGGCGCGCCGCGCCAGCGCAGGAAGCCATACAGCAGGCTGCCGGCAATCACGAAACGCACGCCGGCCATCAGCATCGGCGGCCAGGACTCCACGCCGATACGAATGAACAGGTAGGTCGAGCCCCACACCAGGTACAAGGCAAGGAAGGCTCCGATGAGCAACAGCGGGAAGCGGCGGGCGGTGGACATGGCAGGGCTCGAAATCCGTTTACGGGTGGATTAGTTTAGAAAGGCCCTCGCGCAAACTTAAGTTACAAAACACGTTTAAAACACCGAAACACTTTGCAATGCACGGTTATGCCGACGCTTCACCGTCGATTGCAAGGTCACCTGGAATCGCCATGGACAAGTACGATCGCATGCTTCTCGCCGCGCTGCTGGAAAACGGCCGGGCCACCTACGCGCAGCTGGCGCGCCAGGTCAATCTCTCCGCCCCGGCGGTGGCCGAGCGGGTGGCCAAGCTGGAGGCCAGCGGTGTTATCAGCGGCTACACGGCCAAGGTCGACCTGGAAAAGATCGGCCTGCCGATCCAGTGCGTGATGGAACTGCGCCTGGCCAGCCATGGCAACCAGCAGGCCTACGAGGCCTTGGAGAAGATCCCTGAACTTACCGAGTGCCACCGGGTGACCGGTGACCCGTGCGTGATCATGCAAGCGGCCGTCACGTCCATGGGCGAGTTGGAGGCGCTGATCAACCGCGTGTCGCAGCTGGGCTTCACCAAGACCTCGATCATCCTGTCCAGCGCGGTGGCGCGAAGGGTGCCGCTGGGGCATCTGGGGGGTAATGGCAAAAAAACCTGAGCGTGAGTTCAGTGACGCAGCAGCAGCCTGCCCTCGATCGGCACGTAGCGGCTTGCGGCGCGGATTACCGACAACGCCGTCAACCCCGGCACGCCGTACACGACGGTTTCCACGCCATGGCGTTGCATTGCCCGCTCCAGCAACAGGTCGAAATCACCGTCGCCGGAGGCCAGCACTACCTGGTCAACCCGTGCCGCCGCCTCGATCACATCGAGGGTGATGCCCACGTCCCAGTCACCCTTGGCCGAACCGTCGGCACGTTGGATGAACGGCTTTAGGCGCACCTCGAAACCGAGGTTGCGCAGGATCTGCTGGAACTGTTGCTGCTTGCTGTCGCCGCGGTCGATGGCATAGGCCACCGCTTCGACGATCTGGCCCTCGCGGCTAACGTCGGCCCACAGCGCGGCGTAGTTGAAATGGCAGCCATGGCCTTGGCGAACCGTGTAGTAGAGGTTCTGTACATCGGCGAACAGCGCGATTTTCTTCACCGGGAGCCTCTCTCTGGCAGTGGCAGGCAATCGCGGGGCAATCCCGCTCCCACGCTTCGACAGGAGCGAGCTTGCCCCGCGATCAGACGCTGCAGTATGCCAGAGCCCTCAGACGTAGTCGTCGTCCGAGAAGAAGCCGCCATCATCGCCGCCGCTGTAGTCGGTATCGGCGAACCCGCCCTGGTCATTGCCCCAGCCACCGTTGTCGGCTACCTGGCGCTGACTGTCCTGATCGTTCCAGCCGCCAGCGTCGCTGGCCGGCGCTGGCTCTTCCTTGATCACCTCGACGATTTCTTCAGGCTGCGAGTTGTGGTTGAACAGGCTGCTGATACCTTGAGCCAGCAGCACACCACCAGCCACCCCCGCAGCAGTCTGCATTGCCCCGCCGAGGAAGCTGCTGGCACCGCTGCGCGCCGGAGCAGGCGCCGCACCGAAACCCTGTTGTGGTGGTGGCGGGGTATAAGCCTGCGGCGCCGGCTCACGCCAGCCCCCTGTGGAAGTCGAAGCCGGAGCAACCGGCCGCTGCGGCTCCGGGTTGCGCGCTCCCGCACCGAAGATGCTGGAAAGAAAACCGCCGCCGCTGCCACTGGGGCGGCTTGCCTCCAGTTGCGCCCGCGCTTGCTTGAGCTCGGCCTCGAGCTGCTTGTTCTGCTCGTCCAGGCGCTTGATCGCCGCTTCCTGCACCAGGATCGCCTGAGCCATGTAGTAAGGCGCCGCCGGCTGCTGGCGCAGGTGCTCCTCGATGCGTGCCTGGGCCTGGGCATCGCGCGGCTGGGCCGGGTCTTCGGCTTGCTTTAGACGGCCGAACAGGCCATCGATCAGGGTTTGTTCTTCAGTGTTCATCGGGGCAACCTCGTGCGCTGAACAGGGCATCGGACAGCGTCAAAGATGGGGGGCCGGGCGCGGCGATTCAATTGCGCTGGCCATGAAACTTTTTTCAGCAAGCGGGCGGTCTGGGCTAAAGTTACGCCCTGCTTTTTCCGCCATGCGATGTTGACCGATGAATCCGTTGAGCGTTCTGCGCGACTCCCTGTACTTCTTCCGCCGTCACCTGACGGGCATCCTCCAGCTGTGCCTGCCGTTGGTGGTACTCGAGGCCCTCGGCACCCAGCTGCTCTACAACCAGCTGGGCGAACAGGCCTCGCCGGCCTACGGCATGCTGGTCAGCCTGCTGTTCTATCCGCTGTACAGCGCCGCGCTGATCCTCTACCTCGACACCCGCAGCAATGGCCAGGCCATCGCCAAGCGCGACCTGTTCGCCCGCGCCCTGCAGCTGTGGCCGATGTTGGCCCTGCTGATCGTGATCAGCTCGCTGCTGATCATGGCGGGCCTGGCGCTGTTCATCTTCCCCGGCGTGTGGATCATGGTGAACCTGGTGTTCGCCGAGTACCTGCTGGTGCTGCGCGGCCTGCCGGTGATCGAGGCGATGCGCACCAGCGCGCGCATGACCACCGGGCACTTCCTGCGCATCATGGTGTGCATGCTCTCGGTGCTGGCGCCGCTGTGGCTGATCGACGGCCTGCTGCTGCAGCTGTTCCCCGAGCCGCAGGCCGGCGTGCAACTGGCGCTGGACAGCCTCAGCGGCTTCCTGCAGCTGTTCAGCACCGTGGTGCTGTACAGGTTGTTCATGCTACTGGAGAGTGAGGCGGGCGCAGCCACCTGATCGCGCGCTCAGGCTTTCCTCGGTTTGGCCCGCGCCGTAGCCTCGGCCCCCAGCGGGTCGTCCGGCCAGTAGTGCTTGGGATAGCGCCCTTTCAGGTCCTTCTTCACCTCGGCGTAGGTGGTGCGCCAGAAGTTAGCCAGGTCCTGGGTCACTTGCACAGGTCGACGTGCTGGCGACAACAGGTGCAGCTTGACCTGCTGCCGCCCATTGGCGATGCGTGGAGTGTCGGCCAGGCCAAACAGCTCCTGCAGGCGCACGGCTAGGATCGGTGGTTGCTCGCTGTAGTCCAGGCGGATGCTTGAGCCCGAAGGCACGGCCAGGTGCGACGGTGCGAGTTCGTCCAGGCGCTGGGGCAGCGGCCAGGGCAGCAGGTTGCGCAGGATCGAGGCCAGATCCAGGTTGGAAAAATGGCTCAGCCGCGACACCTTGCCGAGGTAGGGTTGCAACCAGTCTTCCAGGCTGGCCAGCAAGGCATCGTCACCCAGGTCAGGCCATTCGCTCTGGTTGTCCTTTTCCAGGTCGAGCTGGCGCAGCAGCGCGACGCGAGCCTGCCACTGCCGCAGTTCCGGGGTCCAGGTCAGCAGGTTCAAGCCTTTGCGCCGTACCAGGCCGAGCAACGCCTTGGCCCGCGCCTCGTCGTCCAGCCCAGGCAACGGTTCACGGCTGAGCACCAGCTCGCCGACCTTGCGCTGGCGCTCGGCGCGCAACACCTGCTCGCGTTCGTCCCAGTCGAGCAGGTCGAGCTGCTCCACCTGCTCGGCCAACACTCCGTCGAACAGCGACGGGTCGAACTCGGCAGCCAGGTAGATGCGCTCCTCGCGTTGCCCCTGACGGCTGCCCAGGTCGGCGATCACCAGCCACGGGCTTTTCATCAGCACATCGGCTTCGGCGAACAATGCCGCGCGGCCATTGGCCAGGCGATACTCGGCGCCGCCGTCGCGACGTTGTTGCGCCACCCGGTCAGGGTAGGCCAGCGCCAGCACCGCGCCCAACCAGCGAGGATGATCGGGGTCGGCGACCGGGCTGCGCGGTTTGCCACGTAGCTGACCACGATACTGACGAGCCAGTTGCCGGGCGCGCTGCACGCCGCCCTGCCCGCCCCGGGAGGCGCGGCTTTCACCGCTGAGCAAAGCCAGCCGGCTATGCAGGTCGGCACCGCCGCCGCGCATGATGTCGCGCTCGCCCAACAACGCGGCGACATCGCACGCCAGGTCGGCCAACCCAAGATCCTGGCCGCGCAGCAGCAGGTGGGCGATACGCGGATGCGCAGGCAGCTCGGCCATCGCCTGACCATGGGCGCTCAGGTTGTCGCGACAACCCGGCTTGAAGGCGCCGAGCCGGGCCAGCAGGTCCTGAGCTTGCGCGAAGGCGGCCGCTGGCGGTTGGTCAAGCCAGCTAAGCTGCTCCGGCGGCACACCCCAGCGCGCCAACTGCAGGGCCAGCCCGGCCAGGTCGGCCTGGAGGATTTCGGCGCTGCCGTGGGCCGCCAGTTGGTCATGTTGCGCCTCGGACCACAGCCGATAGCACACGCCAGGCTCGAGGCGCCCGGCACGCCCGGCGCGCTGGGTAGCGCTGGCGCGGGAGATGCGCTGGGTGTCCAGGCGGGTCATGCCGCTGCCGGGGTCGAAGCGCGGCACCCGCGCCAGCCCAGCGTCGATCACCACGCGCACACCGTCGATGGTCAGGCTGGTCTCCGCGATATTGGTGGCCAGCACCACCTTGCGCTGGCCCTTGGGCGCCGGCTCGATGGCGGCGCGCTGGGCACTCAGCTCAAGCTCACCGTGCAGCGGGCAGAGCAGGATCTCGGGACGCTCGCCCACAGCCTCCTGCAGAGCCTGGTGCACGCGGCGGATCTCGGCCTGCCCGGGGAGGAACACCAACAGACTGCCCGATTCGTCGGCCAGGGCCTGGAGCACGCAGTCGACCACGCGCGGCTCGACGAACTCGCCAGGCTGGAACGGCCGGCCCCAGCGGATATCCACCGGGTGCATGCGCCCCTGGCTGCTGATGATCGGTGCATCGTCGAGCAGGCGCGACAGGCGCTCGCCCTCCAAGGTTGCCGACATCAGCAGGACCTTCAGCGGTGGCTGGTCACGCAGCAACGCCCGGCCGTTGAGGCTCAGGGCCAGGGCCAGGTCGGCATCCAGGCTGCGCTCGTGGAACTCGTCGAAGATCACCAAGCCCACGCCTTCAAGCGCAGGATCGCTTTGCAGGCGGCGGGTGAGGATGCCTTCAGTGACCACTTCGATACGCGTGTTCGGGCCGACCTTGCTGTCCAGGCGGATGCGATAGCCCACGGTTTCACCGACCTTCTCGCCCAGTTCACTGGCCAGGCGTTCGGCGGCGGCGCGGGCGGCCAGGCGCCGCGGCTCGAGCATGAGGATGGTCTGCCCGGCCAGCCAGTGCTCGTCGAGCAGCGCCAGCGGTACGCGGGTGGTCTTGCCAGCGCCCGGGGGCGCCTCGAGCACCGCTTCGTCACGTTCGGCCAGGGCTTGGCGCAGGTCGGACAGTACGGCATCGATCGGTAATGAAATCATGGTGGTCCTCGAACAATCGTCCGAGTATAACGGCGAACCGAGGCTGCCCTATCATGGTCTTAACCTCAGGCGCCGGCGATTGCCGCGCCCTTGATCGTCGTTACCTTCCGGAGATTCACATGCGCATCCCTTCCCGCGTCATCGGTGGCGCCCTCATCGCCACCCTGCTGACCCAGCTGACGGCCTGCGGCACCCTGTTCTACCCTGACCGTCGCGGCCAGATCGAAGGCAAGATCGACCCTGTGGTCGCGGCCATGGACGCCATTGGTATTCTCTTCTACGTGCTCCCCGGCCTGATCGCCTTCGGCATCGACTTCGCCACTGGCGCCATCTACTACCCCGGCGGCAAGAGCGCGCAGATCGACCCGGCCAAGCTCAAGCCGGCGGTCAATGCCGACGGCCAGGTCGACAGGACCAAGCTGCAGGCTATCCTGGAGAGCGAACTGGGCCAGCGCCTGCCATTGAACGACCCACGGCTGATCCAGCACCGTGGCAGTGTCGAGCAACTGGCCAGCTACGGCCTGGTGCCCGCCGCCTGATCTGACCACGGACGATCCTCTGCGCATGACCGCCACCGCCGAACACCAACGCTTGCTGCGCCTGGCCACCCGCGCCTCGCTGAGCGTCGCCTGCATCCTGGTGCTGAGCAAGGCCGTGGCCTGGTGGCTGAGCGGCTCGGTCAGCCTGCTGGCCGGGCTGACCGACTCGGCGCTGGATGCCGCCGCCTCCTTTCTCAACCTGCTGGCCGTTCACTACGCCTTGCGCCCCGCCGACGACGACCACCGTTTCGGCCATGGCAAGGCCGAAGCCCTGGCCGGCATGGCCCAAGCACTGTTCATCGGGGTCAGCGCGGTGCTGATCGGGGTGCAGGCGGTTGATCGGCTGACGTCGCCGGAGCCTTTGGGCGACACTGCCGCCGGCATCGTGGTGATGCTGCTGTCGCTGGTACTGACCCTCGCATTGCTGGCATTTCAGCGCAAAGTCATCCGCGCGACCGGTTCCACGGCCGTGCGCGCCGACTCGCTGCACTACCGATCCGACCTGCTGCTCAACGCCAGCATCCTCCTGGCGCTGCTGCTGGCCCGCTTCGGCTGGCCACAGCTCGATGCCCTGTTTGGCCTGGGTATCGCCCTGTACATCCTGTGGAGTGCGCTGCAGATCGCCCGCGAGAGCACGGCGATCCTGATGGACAAGGAACTGCCTGCCGATGTCGGCGAGCGCATGCTCGAAGTGGTGCTGGCGATTCCCGGGGTGAAGGGGGTGCATGACCTGCGCACGCGGGTGTCCGGCAGCCAGTGGTTCGTGCAGCTGCATCTCGAGTTGCCTGGCGAAATGCCGCTGCATGCCGCCCATGAACTGTGCGTGCAGGCCTCGCAGGTCATTCGCCAGCGCTATCCGCGGGCCGATGTGATGGTTCACGCCGACCCGGTGTAGCCCGCGCTCGCAATTGCCTTGTCAATTGACGCTGTAGCCGCGCCCACTCAGGCACGCCCCCAATGCCCGCCTATAGTTGTCCGCCACATTGGCCGGCGGCGCATAGGTCGCCGTCGCCGGATCGAACCCCGACTGACTCACCGCCCAGCGGTGGCACTGGTAGCGGTCCTGCTCCTGCTGTTCCTGCCCCTGGCCGTACATCGGGTAGGCGATCACATCATAGCCACTGCCCTGCTGCTGCGGTGCAGGCGCAACGCTGGGCGGGTTGACCACCACATACTCGCGGCTGTCGGCCTGGTACTGGTAGTACGTGTCGGCCACCAGGAAGAACAGCGCACCGCTCAACCACACCTCGCGGGCATAAGGCGGCAGATAGCCGACCCGCACACCGTAAGGCGGCGTGACAACCACGTAGCCGCCGCCATGGGGCCGGTACCAATAACCGCCGGAGTAGAAGTAGTCCTGTCCACGATAAGGCACCTTCCAGTAGCGGTCCGGGAAGCGATCGACAGTGTGACCGGGGTGATACTGCGGCCCTGGCCCCCAGCCATTGCCATGACCATCAGGCCGTCCCGACCAATCGCCGCCCGGGCGCTGACCCGGACCGCCCGCCTCCCAGTGACGGTTGTCACCGTAACGACGGGGAATATCCTGGTAGTAGCCCTGACGTGGCGGTTGCGTCTGGCGCACTTCGTCACGTGAGTTGAGCGGCGATCCACGCCGTTCGCCACCGCCCTGCTCCTGCTGGCCGCCATGACCGTCATGCCCTTCTCCAGGCTCTTCGGCCAAGGCGCCCAGGCTGATGCCCAGGCCCAGCAAACCAACACCTGCCAACCGCCAGATGCGCGAACTCATGTTGTTCCTCTCGATGATAACGCCCGCCTTTACCGTTCGCAGTCTACTGCGCAGACCGCGACCGGCAGATGAAATAGCCGACAGCCTAGCGCGCCAGCAAGCCACGCAGCAGCAACTCCAGGGCGATCAGAGCCTGGCCTAGACGGATATCGCCGTCCTCCGCCTGGGCAATCCAGACCGCCGCCTCCGACAGGCTGCCATGCACCAGCGTCGCCAACGCCCAAGCATCCGCTTCGGCAACCACGCCCTGCTGGACCAACCCGCTGAGCATCCGCTGCAGTGATGCGATGCAATGCTGCTGCGCCTCGGGGGTCACCGCACCCAGGACGGCGCGCGCGTCACGCAGGACAATGCGCTGGATCTCCGGCTCGCGGGCCATGCGCAGGTAGGCCTCGCAACGCTGGCAGAAGCCTTGCCAGGGGTCATCGCAGGATGCGGAGATGGCCAGCAGACGTGCATCCATCTCAACATCAATCTGTGCCACCACAGCCGCCAGCAGGCCCTGCTTGTCGCCGAAATGGTGGTAGAGCGCGCCTCGGGTAAGCCCGGCGCGAGCGGTCAGGTCATCCATGGACGCCTGTGCGTAGCCTTGTTCGCTGAAGACCTGGCGGGCCATTGCGAGCAAGGCCGCGCGGGTTTCTTCCATCTCGGCGCGGGTGCGACGAACCATGGCCTCTCCTTTACGTACAGTTCGTATGAATATTTACATTCAGCTCGTATGAATATTTAATCATACGCACTGTACGTATTATCCACGCCCTGCCTTGCTGCCAGCAAGCGGGCCGCCTCACGGAGCAAGCGACATGCCCAACCCTTATGCACACTTGTTCGTCCCGACCGGCACCCTCGGATTCACCTTGGCCGGCCTGCTGGCCCGCCTGCCGTTGCCCATGACCGGTATCGGCATCATCACGCTGGTGGCGCAATGGCGCGGCAGCTATGCCTTGGCCGGGGCGGTGTCGGCCTGCTTCGTGCTCACCTATGCCCTGTTGTCGCCACAGGTATCACGCCTGGTGGATCGCCTGGGCCAGCGCCGCGTGCTGCCGCCGGCCAGCCTGCTGAGCGTGCTCGGGCTGCTGCTGATGGCTGCCTGCGCCTGGTGGCGCAGCGCCGACTGGCTGCTGTTCGTCGCCGCCCTGCTGGCCGGCTGCATGCCGAGCATGTCGGCTATGGTCCGGGCGCGCTGGACCCAGCTGTACCGCGGCCAGCCGCAACTGCAGACTGCCTACTCGCTGGAAACCGTACTCGATGAAGTCAGCTTCATTGCCGGCCCACCGCTGGCCGTCGGGCTCAGCGTGGCGCTGTGGCCCCAGACCGGGTTGCTGGCCGCTGCCGCGTTACTGCTGCTGGGTACCCTGGCGTTGACCCTGCAGACCGGCAGCGAGCCATCGGTGGTCCGTGCCGAAACCTCGTCCAGACGTGACCTGCCGGCATGGCGATGCGCAGGGGTGCCTCAGCTGACGCTGCTGATGGTGGCAATGGGCATGATCGTCGGCACCGTGGACATCGTCAGCGTCGCCTTCGCCGGCGAGCAAGGGCAACCGGCTGCCGCCAGCCTGGTGTTGTCGGCCTATGCCGTGGGCTCCTGCGTTTCCGGGCTGCTGTTCGGCACCCTGCGGTGGCGGATGTCGCTGCCCCGCCAGTTGCTGGTCGGCGCACTGGCCACCACCCTCAGCACCCTGCCGCTGCTCCTGGTCGGCAATATCGCCCTGCTCGCAGCGGCAGTGTTACTGGCCGGGGTGTTCTTCGCCCCGACCATGATCGTGGCCATGGCCCTGGTCGAGCGCAGCGTGCCAGAGCGCCAGCTGACCGAGGGCCTGACCTGGCTGCTCGCCGGGCTGAATGTCGGCGTGGCCATCGGCGCGGCAGGTGCCGGCCAATGGGTGGACGCCTCGACAGCACGGAGCGGCTTCATGATTGCCGTGTTCGGCGGCTTGCTGGTGCTGCTGGCGGCGCTCGCCGTGGCGGGTCGTCGCCAGGCCAGGCCTGTGCAATCTTCTGCACAATAAAAAAGGGAGGCCTTGCGGCCTCCCTTCGGGAATTGTCGTCCGTGCTCGGCACTTGTGGCACCGGCTCACCTCGCGCCGTCTTCTGGACAGTGCGTAGCCCGGGGGCCTGGCGGATCCTGTTGGATGGCTGGCCGCGACCGCCCGCCTAGGGCGCGTCGCCGTGGACTGATGTCCGGGCAGTGATTCTGGTGATAAAGATAGGGCAGACGCTGGGGCAGAGGATTGCGAAGATTGCTCTGATAAATACCGCTTGCGCAATTTTTCACTCAGGATCGATAATTCGCCGCAATCCGAACAGAAAAGGTCCTTTCCATGAGCAAGCTCGACCGCTACGACCTGAGCATCCTCGCCGAATTGCAGCGCGATGCGCGCATCTCCAACCAGGAACTGGCCGAACGCATCGGCTTGTCGCCGTCCCCCTGCTCGCGCCGGGTCAAGCAGCTCGAGGACGACGGCTACATCTCGCGCCAGGTAGCCCTGCTGGATCGCAAGAAACTCGGCCTGAGCCTTACGGCCTATGTGCTGATCGGCATGGACCGGCACACCCCCGAACGGTTCGAAACCTTCGAGGCGGCGATCCGCAGCCTGCCCCAGGTCCTCGAATGCAGCCTGGTCACCGGAATGGACGCCGACTACCAGCTCAAGGTGGTGGTGCCGGACATGGACCATTACCAGAAACTGCTGCTGGGCAGCCTGACCCGGATCGAAGGGGTGACCAGTGTGCGCTCGAGCTTCGTGCTCAATCAGGTGCTGGCCAGCACCGAGCTGCCATTGACCCACCTGCGTTGAATCCCTGCACGCCCGGCGTATGATCGGGCTTTGCGCTTGCCTGGAGTAAACCGATGGATCCCGCCGTATTCGAAGAATGGATGATGATCATCCTCGTCACCGTACTGATCGCCTTCATGGGCTTCATCGTCTGGGACCTGGCGAAGAAGTCCAAGGCCGGCCGCTTCGGCACGCTGATCCTGTTCTTCGTGCTGGGCCTTGGCGTGCTGGCGTTCATCATCAAGAGCGTGGTGGTGGGGTTCCTGGAAGGGGTCTGACAACCCCACCCGGGGCGGCGACTACAGCTTCGCCGCCACTTCCCGCCAACATCCCTGCTGCAACCCTTCGATCGTCCAGTCACCGATACGCACCCGCACCAGACGCAAGGTCGGCAGCCCCACCGCCGCCGTCATCCGCCGCACCTGGCGGTTGCGCCCTTCACGGATCACCAACTCCAACCAGGCGGTCGGCACACTCTTGCGAAAACGTACCGGCGGATTGCGCGGCCACAACTCGGGCTCCTCAAGCAGCCGCGCCTGTGCCGGCAGCGTGGGTCCATCGTTGAGCTCGACGCCCTCGCGCAGACGCTGCAATTGCTCCTCGCTCGGCTCGCCTTCCACCTGCACCCAGTAGGTCTTGGCCAGCTTGTGTTTAGGATCGGCGATCCGCGCCTGAAGGCGCCCGTCGTTAGTCAGCAGCAGCAGGCCTTCGCTGTCGCGGTCCAGGCGCCCGGCCGGGTAGATGCCGGGGATGTCGATGAAATCCTTGAGCGTGGCGCGCCCCTCGCCGTCGCTGAACTGGGTGAGCACATCGAACGGTTTGTTGAACAGGATCAGGCGCGGCTCGGCCGGCGGCGCCTTGGGCTGGCGACGCGGGCCGGTGGTTCGCGCCGCAGGGCGGCGCGGGGTGCTACGGGGTGGCAGGGGCATGAATCCTCAGCGGAACGGCGGCTCATCGAAGCTGCGCAGTTTACGCGAGTGCAGCGAGTTGAGCTCGGTGCGCAGCAGGTCGAGGGCGGCGATACCGATCTTCAGGTGCTGGCTGACCGCGCGGTTGTAGAAGGCGTTGGCCGACCCCGGCAGCTTGATCTCGCTGTGCAGCGGCTTGTCGGAAACGCACAGCAAGGTGCCGTAGGGGACACGCAGGCGGTAACCCTGGGCCGCGATGGTGCCACTTTCCATGTCCACCGCCACGGCACGGGACAGGTTGATCAACGGGCGCTCCTGTGCCCAGCGCAGCTCCCAGTTGCGGTCGTCGTAGGTGAGCACGGTGCCGGTGCGCAGGCGCTTCTTGAGCTGCTCGCCACGTTCGCCGGTGACCTGCGCGGCCGCTTCCTGCAACGCCAGCTGCACCTCGGCCAGGGCCGGGATCGGGATGTTCGGCGGCACGACCCGGTCGAGGATGCCGTCGCGGCGCATGTAGGCATGCGCCAGCACGTAGTCGCCGATAGTCTGCGACTGGCGCAGGCCGCCGCAGTGGCCGATCATCAGCCAGCAGTGCGGACGCAGCACCGCCAGGTGGTCGGTGATGTTCTTGGCGTTGGACGGGCCGACGCCGATGTTGACCAGGGTCACGCCATCGCCGTCGGCGGCGATCAGGTGGTAGGCCGGCATCTGGTAGCGGTGCCAGACCACGCTGGCGACCAGGGCCTGGGCCTCGCCGTTGTCCATGCCCTTCTCGATGACCACGTTGCCCGGCAGGACCATGCGCACGAAGCGTGGGTCCTCGCGCAGTTGCTCAAGGCCATGGGCGATGAACTGATCGACATAGCGGTGGTAGTTGGTCAGCAGGATCCATGGCTGCATGTGCCGCCAGTCGCTGCCGGTGTAGTGCACCAGGCGGCGCAGGGAGAAGTCCACGCGGGCGGCGTCGAACAGCGCCAGCGGCAGGGTTTCGGCGCTTTCCCAGTCGTACAGGCCATCGGCGGTGTTGTCGGTGGCCGCCGACAGGTCGGTGCTGGGGAACACCCGCGCCAGTTGCGCCGCGGTGATGCCGCTGCCCGCCAGCTCATCGCCCTGGTCAACCACGTAAGGGTAAGGAATGTTCTGTTCGCTGACACCGACTTCCACCGTCACGGTATAGTCGTGCATCAACGGGCGCAGCTGTTCGAGCAGATAACCACGGAACGCCGCAGGTTGGGTGACAGTGACGCTGTAAGTGCCATCCACCTGGACCTTGGCGTAGGCACGCGTGGTCGCGGCGACTTCACCCTGGCTGGAATAGATGAGGCGCAGGGCCGGGTAGCGAAACAGCGCGCGTTCTTCATCACCGGGCTCGGTGCGGTCTTTCAGGTAGCGCTTGAGGGCCTGGCTCAGGGCACCGGTGGCCTGTTCATGCAAGGCCGCCAGACGGTCGACGGCCTGTTCGGGGGTATCAACGACTACAAACGCTTGGCTCACGCTGGGCTTCCTGTCTTATGGAATGCATGACCACCATCTTGCCTGCGTTGCAGGGTAAAAACACCCCCGCGATGGCGTTACCCGGCCCACGCCGGCGTGGCCCTGGCCACCAACGCCGCAGCATCCACCCCGCGCGGCAACGCACCATACACCCGCCCGCCAGCGCCCAGCCGACTGCCGATGAACGCATCACTCACCGTGGCATTGCCCGCCTCCAGCAACAGCTTGGCCTGCAGCGCCACGGCGATGTCCTCGGTCAGCTGCCGGGCACGGTACTGAATATCGCCGGTATCGGCGAAGGCGCCCTTGAGGTTGCCGATGAACGCCGCCAGACGCGGGTCGCCATGCCCGTCCCCCAGCTCGGTAAACAGCGCCTCCAGCACACCCGGCTCCTTCGACAAGGCGCGCAGCACGTCCAGGCACTGCACATTGCCCGAGCCCTCCCAGGTCGAGTTGACCGGCGCCTCGCGGTACAGGCGCGGGAGGATGCTGTCCTCGACGTAGCCGGCGCCGCCCAGGCACTCGGCGGCCTCGTTGATCATCCCGGGGGCGCGCTTGCAGATCCAGTACTTGCCCACGGCCGTCACCAGGCGGGCGAAATGTGCCTGCTGCGGGTCGTCGAGCCGATCAAGCGCCTGGCCCATGCGCAGGCTCAGGGCCAATGCGGCCTCGCTTTCCAGGGCCAGGTCGGCAAGCACGTTCTGCATCAAGGGCTGCTCGGCCAGCACGCGCCCACCGACCTTGCGGTGGGCACAGTGATGCGCGGCCTGGGTCAGGGCCTGGCGCATCAATGCGCTGGAGCCGACCATGCAGTCGAAGCGGGTCATGGCCACCATTTCGATGATGGTCGGCACGCCGCGCCCCTCCTCGCCCACCATCCACGCCAGAGCGCCACGGAACTCTACTTCGCTGGAGGCGTTGGAACAGTTGCCCAGTTTGTTTTTCAGACGCTGGATATAGAACTGGTTGCGGTTGTCGTCAGGGCGGTGCCGAGGCAACAGGAAGCAGCTCAGGCCCTTGTCGGTCTGCGCCAGGGTAAGGAAGGCATCGCACATGGGTGCCGAGCAGAACCATTTGTGCCCCACCAGTTCATAGGGCTGGCCTGCACCGGGCGCGCCGACTGGGTAAGCGCGGGTGGTGTTGGCGCGCACGTCGGTACCGCCCTGTTTTTCAGTCATGGCCATGCCGAGGGTGACACCAGCCTTATGCCGGTCGCCGACGTTGCGCGGGTCGTACTCGCGGGCAAGGACCTTCGGCAGCCAGTAGCCGGCCAGCTCAGGCTGCAGCCGCAGGGCCGGCACGGCGGCGAAGGTCATGGTCAGCGGGCAGCCGGTACCGGCTTCGGCCTGGCTGTGCAGGTAGGTCATCGCGGCCCGGGCCACGTGGGCACCGTCTCGTGGCTCCGCCCACGGCAGCGAGGGCAAGCCGTGCTCGACGGCGGTACGCATCAACTGGTGATACGCGGGGTGGAACTCCACCAGGTCGATGCGATAGCCATAGCGGTCATGGCTGCTGAACTCGGGCTTGTGGGCATTGGCCAGGAAACCCGCCGTCATCAGCGGCCCACCGGCCAGGGCACCGTAGGCATCGATCCGCGACTCGGCCCAGCCGGCGCCGAAATGCCGCGACCACTCCTGCAAGGGCTGGTCGAGGCGGTAGAGGTTGGCACCGTCGAGGGACGGCGGCTGGTTGGTGACTTCGTGGGTTTCAGCGAACTGGTGCAGGTTCATCGGGGCCTCCTGGATCCGCTCATGGCTGGATAACCCAGTGAAGCACTGCGGGCCGGTCAGTCAAAGTGACAAAACGGACTACATCGGGGGCACCTCTGTTCAGAAGCGGTCCAGGCTCGAGGCGGCACGCGCCGGTGGAGCCTGCACCTGTGCCACCGTCAGATGCAGCGTCAGCTCGAATCGACTGCCCAGCCCCTGGGTGGACTCATGGGACAAAGTGGCGCCGATCAACTCGCTCAACTGGCGGCAGATGGACAGGCCAATCCCCAATCCGCCATAGCGCCGGGTCATCGAACCGTCCACCTGGAAGAAGCGCTGGTATAGCACCGCCTGGTCCAAGTCGTCGAAACCGATGCCACTGTCGCTGACCGTGAGGCTCAGGACCAGGCTGTCAGGTCCGGTACGCCGGCCACGGGCCTGCACGGTAACGCCGCCCTGGTGGGTGAACTTCAGCCCGTTGTCCACCAGGCAAGCCAGGCAGCGGGCGAGCTTCTGCGCATCGCCGACCAGGCTGTCGGGCAGGTCGGCGGGGATGTCCAGGCTCAGGTACAGGCCCTTGGCCAGCGCCTGGCTGGCATAACCGGCCCGCAGTTCCTGGAGCAGCCGCCGCAGGCTGAACGCCATGCCATGGTTGCACAGGCGCCCGGCCTGTAGTTCGGTAAGGATGAGGATATCGTCGACCATCGCCATCATGTCCTGGGCCGAGCCGGTGGCGGTGCGATGGTACTGGGCCTGCTCGGCGCTCATGGGCAGGGTGTGCAGCAGTTCCAGCGAACCGATCACGCCGTTCATCGGCGTGCGCAACTCGTGGGTCACGGTGGCGAGAAACTCGTCCTTGAGCCGGTTGCTGCGGGCCAGTTGCAGGTTCAGTTGCTCCAGGGTGCGTCCGGTGTCACGCAGGGTCTGCGCCTGCTGCTCGCGCAAGCTGTTGATGCGGTCGGCCAGGGCCAGCGACAACAGCGCCACCTCCAGCGCCGCGCCAAGCTGGCTGGCGTACATGGTGATGAACAGGTTGGGCAGGTACCCAAGCACCATCAAGGTGTTGACCAGCCCGCCGACGAGGAAGGCCGTCCAGGCGATGATGAACCAGCGCGCAACGCGCAAGCCACGCCACCAGGCATACAACCCCGCACTGAAGATGCTCACGGTGAACAACAGTGCCAGCAGCGTGGCCATGCGCAGCGCCACGCCGTAACGCAGGGTCACCGCCAGCACCATCACCAGCGCACCACCTGCCATCAACCCCTTCAGCAGGCGGTCGAGGCCACGGCTGAGGTTGCCCAGTTGCAGGAAATGGCGGGCGAACTGGCAGCCGAACAACCCGGCGGCGCCGATGAACAATGGCGTGGCGGCATTTGCCCACCAGGGGTTGTCCGGCCAGAAGTAGGCGATGCCGGCACCGTTGACCGAGACCTGGTACAGGCCGAACGAGGCGATGTAGAGGATGTAGTACAGGTAGCTGGCATCACGCACGCTGAGGTACAGGAACAAGTTGTAAACCAGCATTACCAGCAGCACGCCGTAGATCATGCCCAGCACGTAAAGACGCGTGGGCTGGTCTTCCAGATAAGCCTGGGCCGACCACAATGTCAGCGGCGCCTGGATCGAACCCTGGCTGTGCAGGCGCAGGTAGACGGTCGTCGCCTGGCCGGGGTGCAGCGGCAGCTCGAACAGATAGTTGTTCTGGCGGATCTGCCGGCTGGCATAGGGCAAGGCATCACCCGTGCGCTGGGCCAGGCGATAGGTGCCTTGCGCGTCCGGCAGATAGAGTTCCAGATGATCCAGCGGCGGGTAGGCAAGCTCCAGCAACCACTGGCGTGGTGCTGGCGAAGGCGTGGCTGAATAGGCAAGATCGACACGGAGCCAGAAAACGGAGGTCGAATAGCCGGCGTTGAGCACCTCGTCGTGATGGGCATGGAAGCGTCCGGCGAATGCGGCGGTACTGACCTGAGCGATGCTGGCGCTGCCATCGTGGTCTTCATAGACCTGCATGTAGCGGCCCAGCGGCAAGCGCCCGGTGGAGTCGTCGAATTCGACCGCTCCGGCAAGCAGGGGCAAGCAGCCCAGAAGCACAATCAGCAAATAGCGCATACAGCCCCAGCATGGCCTGTCCGGTCGCGTCGCGGTTGCCTCCCTTCCCTTTGAGACGACATGATCCGGCAGAACCCGTTCATCGAGTTATCCGAGCACTCTAGCATAGCCTCCAGCACTGCTCAGCAGCTACTGAGAATTTCAATGCAGAGGCTCTAGAACGCACGTTTCAGAATATCCAACAAGACCAAACTGACCACTTGATCAGCAATTCTCTCGCCGCGACCGAACCGCACAAAAAGGTTTGGTGATAAGCTCGCCGACCATGAATACCTACAGCTCCCGCCCCGTTGTCCTCTGTCTCTCCGGCCACGACCCCAGTGGTGGCGCCGGGCTGCAGGCAGATATCGAAGCCCTGATCGCCCAGGGTTGTCACGCCGCACCCGCCGTGACCGCCCTGACCGTGCAGGATACCGTCAACGTTTCCGACTTCCGCGTGCTTGACCGCGAGTGGGTGCTGGCCCAGGCCAATGCCGTGCTGGCCGACTCCCCGGTAGCCGCGGTGAAGCTGGGCATGCTCGGCTCGATCGAGATGGTCGACACCGTCGCCGAACTGCTGTCCGCCCACCCGCACCTGCCTCTGGTCTGCGACCCCGTTCTGCGCGCCGGTGGCGGTGGTCGCCTGGGCAAGGACGAAGTCGGCTACGCGTTGCGCGAACGCCTGCTGCCGCTGGCCACCATCGCCACGCCGAACCTGCCGGAAGCACGCATTCTGGCGGAACTGCCCGAAGGCACCGCGGACGAGTGCGCCGAGAAACTGCTGCCGTTCTGTAGACACCTGTTGATTACCGGCGGTCACGGCGACGAGGTGGAAATCCACAACCGCCTGTATAGCCGCGACGGTCAGCAGCACACCTGGACCTGCCAACGCCTGCCGGGGAGCTACCACGGCTCGGGCTGCACCCTGGCCAGCGCCCTTGCCGGCCGCCTGGCTCTGGGCGAAGCATTGACCAGCGCCGTGCGCAGCGCCCTGGACTACACCTGGCGCACCCTGCGCGACGCAGAACAGCTGGGCAAGGGCCAGTACGTACCGCGCCGCCTGCCCCTGGATTTCTGTTCCTGACACGAGGCCATCCGATGAAGCTCTGCGGTCTGTACGCGATCACCGACAGCCAGCTGCTGGCCGGCCGTTTCCTCTCCCACGTTGAAGCGGCGCTGGAAGGTGGCGTTCGCCTGTTGCAATACCGCGACAAGAGCGACGATACCGCCCACAGACTGCGCGAGGCCGAAGCGTTGAAGACGCTGTGTGAGCGTTACGGCACCGAGCTGATCATCAACGACGACGCCGAACTGGCGGCCCGCCTGGGCGTTGGCGTGCACCTCGGCCAGACCGATGGCCCGCTCACACCGGCCCGCGCCTTGCTCGGCCGCAAGGCGATCATCGGTTCGACCTGCCACGCCAGCCTGGACCTCGCGCGGCAGGCCGCCAGCGAAGGCGCCAGCTATGTCGCCTTCGGCCGCTTCTTCAATTCCGTCACCAAACCGGGCGCGCCCGCCGCCAGCGTCGAACTGCTGGAGCAGGCCCGCGCCCAGGCCAAGCTGCCGATCGCGGTGATCGGCGGCATCACCCTCGACAACGCCGCCCCGCTGGTTGCCCATGGCGCCGACTTGCTGGCGGTTATCCACGGCCTGTTCGGTGCCGACAGCGCGCAGGAAGTCACCCGCCGCGCCCGCGCCTTCAACGCCCTGTTCGCTTGCTGATTTCGAGAGAAGATCCCATGTCCCGTTCCGAAGCCCTGTTCGCCCAAGCCCAGAAACACATCCCCGGTGGCGTCAACTCGCCGGTTCGCGCCTTCAAGAGCGTCGGTGGCACTCCGCTGTTCTTCAAGCACGCCCAAGGCGCCTACGTCATCGATGAAGACGATAAGCGCTACGTCGACTATGTCGGTTCCTGGGGCCCGATGATCCTCGGCCACGCCCACCCAGAGGTCCTGGATTCGGTACGCAAGCAGTTGGAGCACGGCTTGTCCTATGGCGCGCCGACTGCCATGGAAACCCAGATGGCCGACCTGGTGTGCTCGCTCGTGCCGTCGATGGAAATGGTGCGCATGGTCAGCTCCGGCACCGAAGCAACCATGAGCGCCATCCGCCTGGCCCGTGGCTACACCGGCCGTGACGCCATCATCAAGTTCGAAGGCTGCTACCACGGTCACTCCGACAGCCTGCTGGTCAAGGCCGGCTCCGGCCTGCTGACCCAGGGCGTGCCAAGCTCGGCCGGTGTGCCGGCGGACTTCGCCAAGCACACCCTGACCCTGCCGTTCAACGACATCGCCGCCGTCGAGAAGACCCTGGCCGACGTCGGCCAGAGCGTGGCCTGCATCATCGTCGAGCCAGTGGCCGGCAACATGAACTGCGTGCCGCCGGCGCCGGGCTTCCTCGAAGGCCTGCGCGCATTGTGCGACCAGCACGGCGTGGTACTGATCTTCGACGAGGTGATGACCGGCTTCCGCGTTTCTCTCGGCGGTGCCCAGGGCCACTACGGCATCACCCCCGACCTGTCGACCTTCGGCAAGATCGTCGGCGGTGGCATGCCGGTCGGCTGCTTCGGCGGGAAGCGCGAAATCATGGGCTGCATCGCCCCGCTGGGCCCGGTCTACCAGGCCGGCACCCTGTCGGGCAATCCGCTGGCCATGGCCGCCGGCCTGACCACCCTGAAGCTGATCAGCCGCCCGGGCTTCCATGACGAGCTGAGTGCCTTCACCAGCCGCATGCTCGATGGCCTGCAACAGCGTGCCGATGCGGCGGGTATCCCGTTCGTCACCACTCAGGCGGGCGCCATGTTCGGCCTGTACTTCAGCGGCGCCGACGATATCGTCACTTTCGACGACGTGATGGCCAGCGATGCCGAACGCTTCAAGCGTTTCTTCCACCTGATGCTCGAAGGCGGCGTGTACCTGGCGCCAAGCGCCTTCGAAGCGGGTTTCACCTCCATCGCCCATGGCGACAAGGAACTGCAGATCACCCTGGATGCGGCCGAGCGGGCGTTTGCCAAGCTGAAGTAAGGGTGTTCCTGTCTCGGCCTGATCGCGGGCTTGCCCCACGATCAGGCCGGACCAAGCAAGCCTGTGAACCCCATCACAGCCCGCCACGTCCAATCCGGCTGTAGAAATTCGCGTAAATCTTTGTAAGGTAGGCGCTGCTTATCCCATAATGTGCCACCAGAGACATTGGCCGTAGCTTTGCAGAGGTAAGTCGATCCCCATGAACCGCACCGGCCGCGCCCTTACCCTGGGCTGCCTGTTGCTTCTTCAGCCCCTGCTGGCCTTGGCGGAGGGCGGTAATTCGTTGCTGATTCCAGCGACGGGCCGCTGCGCCCTCGATACCGCGCCCGAAGACCTGCCCAATGCCCTGAAGGCCTGCGAGCAGACCGCGCAGTCAGGGGATGCCGAAGCGCAGTACGAGCTGGGCGAGTTCTACTACAGCGGCACGCCGCGCCAACTCGACAACGCGCTCAAGTGGTTCGAGAAAGCCTCGCTGCAAGGCCAGGCGCAGGCACAATACCGTCTCGGCTCGATGTTCTTCCACGGTGAAGGGGTCAAGGCCAACAACGTGCAAGCCTACATCCTGCTCAAGATCGCCGCGGTCAACGGTGCCGAAGACGCCCTGGACATGGCCGACGAAGTCACCGAGCAGATGCCCCGCGACGAGCTCGAGCACGCTACCCAGGTACTCGGCCAGATCTTCCGCAAATACCTGCTGGAACTGCAGAACGCCGAAGGGCGCACACCTTTCTCTCCTCTTCCCTGAACCGTTGCCCGGCCCGGCGCTGGCCCCGGCATCATCGATTCGTCAACTTGCCCTGCCATGCTTTGACGCACGGATCGGACGCTTCCCAGCGACCCTTGATCGTTTCAGTGCTTTCGCCACTGCCACTCAAGGGTTATTCTTGAGTTCACACTCATTGCCGTCGAGCGGCTAAAAACGACCTTGAACGCACCCATACAACCCCATCGCTTTATCCTCGAGCCCTTCGAGGCCCATCGCTTCGCCAACCTGTGCGGCCAGTTCGACGAGCACCTGCGCCTGATCGAACAACGCCTGGCCATCGAGATCCGCAACCGCGGCAATCAGTTCGAACTGATCGGCGAGCCCAAGACCACCTCCGCCGCCGAGCAACTGCTGCGCCGCCTCTATCGCGAAGCCAAGGCAAACGAGCTGTCACCGGAAACGGTGCACCTCTATCTCCAGGAGTCGACGATCGAGAACATCGAGAATCCGGCCGTCAACGAAGTCAGCGTCTCGCTGCGCACGCGCAAGGGCAATATCCGCCCGCGCGGCGTCAACCAGCAGCGCTACGTCAAGGAAATCCTGGCCAACGACATCAACTTCGGCATCGGCCCGGCCGGTACCGGCAAGACGTACCTGGCCGTGGCCTGCGCGGTCGATGCGCTGGAGCGTGAACAGGTGCGCCGCATCCTGCTGGTGCGCCCGGCGGTCGAGGCCGGCGAAAAGCTCGGCTTCCTGCCCGGCGACCTGGCCCAGAAGATCGACCCGTACCTGCGCCCGCTCTACGACGCGCTCTACGAGATGCTTGGCTTCGAGCACGTGGCCAAGCTGATCGAGCGCCAGGTGATCGAGATCGCGCCGCTGGCCTACATGCGCGGCCGCACCCTGAACAACAGCTTCATCATCCTCGACGAGAGCCAGAACACCACGCTCGAACAGATGAAGATGTTCCTCACCCGCATCGGCTTCGGCTCGACCGCGGTGATCACCGGTGACATCACCCAGGTCGACCTGCCCCGCGGCACCAAGTCGGGCCTGGCCCATGTGATCGAGGTGCTCAAGGACGTGCCAGGCATCAGCTTCACCCATTTCCAGCCCAAGGACGTGGTACGCCACCCGTTGGTGCAGCGTATCGTCGAAGCCTACGACCGCTTCGAAGCCCGTCAGTCCAAGCCCGAGGCACCCGGCAAAGATGCTTGAACTCGACCTGCAACGGGCCACGGACGCCGCTGCCCCCGATGACGCCGCCTTCCGCCGCTGGTGCGAACTTGCCCTGCGCCAGCGCAGCGCCGACTCGGAAATGACCATCCGCCTGGTCGACGCCGCCGAAGGCCGCGAGCTGAACCACACCTACCGGCACAAGGACTACGCCACCAACGTGCTGTCCTTCCCCGCCGACGTCCCCGACGAGCTGCTCGACATCCCGTTGCTGGGCGACCTGGTGATCTGCGTGCCGGTGGTCGAGCGCGAGGCCGCCGAACAGGGCAAGTCCCTGGAGGCGCACTGGGCGCACCTGGTCATCCACGGCTGCCTGCACCTGCTTGGCTACGACCACATCGAAGACGATGAGGCCGAGGAAATGGAGGCGCTGGAACGGCAATTGCTGGCGGAACTGGGTCACCCGGACCCTTACGCCGACGACGAAACCGAAACAATCACACACTGATACTGCAAGGATCACGAGTAACCGCCATGAGCGAAGACCGATCGAGCAACGGGCAGAAGTCCTGGTTGGGTAAGCTGACCCAGGCTTTTGCCCATGAGCCGAAAAACCGCCAGGAGCTCCTTGAGCTGCTGCGCGAAGCCCATCAGAACAAACTGCTCGACAGCGAAGCGCTGACCATCGTCGAAGGCGCCATCCAGGTCGCCGACCTGCAGGTACGCGACATCATGGTGCCGCGTTCGCAGATGATCAGCATCAAGGCCAACCAGTCGCCCCGCGAGTTCCTGCCGGCAGTGATCGATGCCGCGCACTCGCGCTACCCGGTGATCGGCGAGAGCCACGACGATGTGCTCGGCATTCTGCTCGCCAAGGACCTGCTGCCGCTGATCCTCAAGGAGAATGGCGACAGCTTCAACATCAAGGACCTGCTGCGCCCGGCCACCTTCGTGCCCGAGTCCAAGCGCCTGAACGTGCTGCTGCGCGAGTTCCGCGCCAACCACAACCACATGGCCATCGTCATCGACGAATACGGCGGCGTGGCAGGGCTGGTGACCATCGAGGACGTGCTCGAGCAGATCGTCGGCGATATCGAGGACGAGCATGACGTCGAGGAAGACAGCTACATCAAGCCGCTGCCCAGCGGCGACTTCCTGGTCAAGGCACTGACCCCGATCGAGAACTTCAACGAGTTCTTCGACAGCGAATTCTCCGATGACGAGTTCGACACGGTCGGCGGCCTGGTGATGAGTGCGTTCGGCCATTTGCCCAAACGTAACGAAACCACCGAGATCGGCGGCTACCGCTTCCGCATACTCAATGCGGACAGCCGCCGGATACACTTGCTGCGCCTGACACCGATCAACCGTTAAGGACGAACATGCGCTGGATCACCCGCCCCGGCTGGCCCGGTAACCTGCTGGCCATGGCGGCCGGCGCCTCCACCCTGCTGGCCCTGGCCCCCTTCGACATCTGGCCGCTGGCCCTGATGTCCCTCGCGCTGTTCTATGCCGGGCTGCGCGAGCTGAGCCCGCGACAAGCCCTGGGCCGGGGCTGGTGCTTCGGCTTCGGCCTCTACGGCGCCGGCACCTGGTGGATCTACGTCAGCATGAACACCTACGGCGGCGCCTCGCCGCTGCTGGCGATCCTGCTGCTGCTGGCATTCTTCGCCTGCCTGGCCTTCTTCTTCGCCCTGCCCGCCTGGCTCTGGGCACGCTGGTTACGCCGCGACGAGGCGCCGCTGGCAGACGCCTTGTGCTTTGCCGCCCTGTGGTTGCTGCAGGAGGCCTTCCGGGGCTGGTTCCTCACCGGTTTCCCTTGGCTCTATGCAGGTTACAGCCAGCTCGATGGCCCACTGGCGGGCCTGGCGCCGTTGGGCGGCGTGTGGCTGATCTCGTTCGCCCTGGCGTTGACTGCCGCCTTGCTGTGCAACCTCCATCGCCTGCGCGAGCGCCGTTCGTTCCTGGCTGTTGGTGCGGTGTTGCTGGCGGCGCCGTGGATCATCGGCCTGGCCTTGAAGGATCACGCCTGGACCAAGCCGGCAGGTGATCCGCTGAAGGTGGCAGCCCTGCAAGGCAACGTCGAGCAGGACCTGAAGTGGGACCCGGCGCACGTCAATGCGCAACTGGCGCTGTACCGCGACATGAGCTTCAGCTCGAAACCCGTCGACCTGCTGATCTGGCCGGAAACCGCCGTGCCGGTGCTCAAGGACCAGGCCCAGGGCTACATCGACATGATGGGTACCTTCGCCGCCGAACGGCATTCGGCGCTGATCACCGGGGTGCCGGTGCGGCAGATGGTCCACCACCAGCGCCGCTACTTCAACGGCATCACCGTGACCGGCGAGGGCGACGGCACCTACCTCAAGCAGAAGCTGGTGCCCTTCGGTGAGTATGTGCCCTTGCAGGACATGCTGCGCGGCCTGATCGAGTTCTTCAACTTGCCGATGTCGGATTTCGCCCGTGGTCCCGAGGACCAGCCACTGCTGCAGGCCAAGGGGTACCAGGTCGCCCCATACATCTGCTACGAAGTGGTCTATCCCGAGTTCGCTGCGAGCCTGGCCGCACGCAGCGACCTGCTGCTGACCATCAGCAACGACACCTGGTTCGGCACCTCGATCGGCCCGCTGCAACACCTGCAGATGGCCCAGATGCGAGCGCTGGAGGCCGGCCGCTGGATGATCCGCGCCACCAACAACGGCGTAACCGCGCTGATCGACCCGTTCGGCAGGATCACCACGCAGGTCCCGCAGTTCCAGCGGGCCGTGCTGTATGGCGAGGTGGTACCGATGCAGCAACTGACGCCGTACCTGCAATGGCGCTCGTGGCCGCTGGCGATCGTCTGCGTGCTGCTGCTGGGCTGGGCCTTGCTGGCCGGGCGCATTGCGCGAACCGTCTGAAGCATCCCTTGGGCCGCGTAGCGGCCCAAGTCTTAGTAGAACAGGCGATACCCCACTAACCCCGCCGCCTCGTTGAGCAACTGCCCGCTCTGCCACATTGCCCGGTTTTCCGGCAGCAACCCCGCGAACGGCCGCGCATGATCGCGCCCCAGGAACCCCACCGGCGCCGGCACCACTTCGAACCCGGCCCGCTCGAAACTCCAGCGCGAGCGCTGCATGTGCCAGGCCTGCGTCACCACCACCACCCGCTTGATACCCAGCGGTTGCAACACCTTGGCGCTGAACTCGGCGTTTTCCCAGGTGGTGTGGCTGGCTTCCTCCTTCCAGGAAACCTTTACGCCAAAGTCCGCCTCCAGGCGGTCAGCCATCAGTTGGGCCTCACTGGGCGGCGTGCCATAGTGCAAGCCACCGCTGGTCAGCACCGGCAGCCCTGAGGCCTTGGCCAGTTGCGCGGCGTAGCGCATGCGCTCGAGGGCAACGTAGGTTGGCTGATCAAGGCCACCCCAGGCCGGATCGCCGCGCTCCCGTCCGGCGCCCAGGACCACGATGGCGTCGGCCCTGGATGCCAGGCCTGCCCACCCCTCGAGCGCCAACGCAGGTTCTGTTTCAAGGGTTCGGGCAACTTGCTCGACCGTCAGTGGCAAGCTCATCAGCCACAAGCCACCCAGCCCCAGGGTGAAACAGGCCGCGGCCAGGCGCGGACGGCGCCGGCGCCACCACCAGGCGGCCAGCAGCAACAGGAACAGGACGCCAGGCGGCATCAACCATTGTTTGATGAAAAAGCGGATCGGCATCACACACCTCCATGGAAGGCGTGCAGCCTAAGAGGATCGGCACCGGGCCTCAAGGGCAACCGGCGCCGATCGATGCGTGCATTGTGAAAACCGGCGCGTCTCCGCGCCTGCAACCCTGAACGGCTATCGGGACGGCAATGTCCTGGAGCTGGCTGGGGCGCCGGGGCGCCTGCGGTCCTTGAGCCAGACAATCCTGGCCGAGGACGGCTCCGGTTGCGGGTAGGCACCGGCACTGGCAAATCGGCCTTCCGGGAGGGATTCCAGGTAGGCTTTGATCACCTCGAACTCGGCATGGCTCAGGCCACGTAACTCCAGTTCGTCAGGCATCTCGTCGCGCAATCGCACGGAGGTTCTGGCCACTTCCAGTGCCAGGCCCAAACGGTCGATCAAGCGCTCGTAAAGCTCCGGTTTGCTTGCGGTTAGTTGCGACTCTCCCATCCGTTCACCTCATTGAAGGTAAGAATATCTCCCCCCACAGATGAGCTTAGCGTCACTCGTAAAAGCGGCCGGGCGCCGCGACCAACGGCCCGCGCGGCGGGCGATGCAATCAGGGTTTCCCACGATGCGCGGCGCTCATGTATGCTACGGCGTTCACTCTTGCAGATCCCGGAGTGCCGGACGCAGCGAGGTCGAGCTGCCTGGAACATGTCTCTTATCTCTCAATACAAAGTAGCCATGCACGAACAATACACGCCCCGTGATGTAGAAGCCGCCGCCCAGAATGCCTGGGACGAGCAACAATCGTTCGCTGTCACCGAACAGCCAGGCAAAGACACCTACTATTGCCTATCGATGTTCCCGTACCCGAGCGGCAAGCTACACATGGGCCACGTGCGCAACTACACCATCGGTGACGTGATCGCCCGCTATCAGCGCATGCTGGGCAAGAACGTACTGCAACCGATGGGCTGGGACGCCTTCGGCATGCCGGCGGAAAACGCCGCGATGAAGAACAACGTCGCCCCGGCCAAGTGGACCTACGAGAACATCGACTACATGAAGACCCAGCTCAAGAGCCTGGGTCTGGCCATCGACTGGTCGCGTGAAGTCACCACCTGCAAGCCGGACTACTACCGCTGGGAGCAGTGGCTGTTCACCCGCCTGTTCGAGAAAGGCATCATCTACCGCAAGAACGGCACCGTGAACTGGGACCCGGCGGACCAGACCGTCCTGGCCAACGAGCAGGTCATCGATGGCCGTGGCTGGCGCTCGGGCGCGCTGATCGAAAAGCGCGAAATCCCGATGTACTACTTCCGCATCACCGACTACGCCGACGAGCTGCTGGAAAGCCTCGACGAGCTGCCGGGCTGGCCCGAGCAGGTCAAGACCATGCAGCGCAACTGGATCGGCAAGTCCCGCGGCATGGAAGTGCAGTTCCCCTATGACCAGGCGAGCATCGGTCATGAGGGCACCCTGAAAGTCTTCACCACCCGTCCGGACACCCTGATGGGCGCCACCTACGTTGCCGTCGCCGCCGAACACCCGCTGGCCACCCAGGCCGCCCAGGGCAACCCGGCGCTGCAGGCGTTCATCGACGAGTGCAAGAGCGGCAGCGTCGCCGAGGCCGACATGGCCACGCAGGAGAAGAAGGGCATGGCCACTTCCCTGTTCGTCGAGCACCCGCTGACCGGCGAAAAGCTGCCGGTATGGGTCGCCAACTACGTGCTGATGCACTACGGCGATGGCGCTGTCATGGCCGTGCCGGCGCACGACGAGCGCGACTTCGAGTTCGCCCACAAGTACAACCTGCCGGTCAAGGCGGTGGTGCGCACCAGCGTCGGCGACGAAGTCGGCAGCGAATGGCTGGCCGCCTATGGCGAGCATGGCCAGCTGATCAACTCCGGCGAATTCGACGGCCTGGACTTCCAGGGCGCCTTCGATGCCATCGAGGCCGCGCTGATCCGCAAGGACCTCGGCAAGTCGCGCACCCAGTTCCGCCTGCGCGACTGGGGCATCAGCCGCCAGCGCTACTGGGGTTGCCCGATCCCGATCATCCACTGCCCGTCCTGCGGCGACGTGCCGGTGCCGGAAGACCAGCTGCCCGTTACACTTCCGGAAAACGTGGTACCGGACGGTGCCGGTTCGCCCCTGGCGCGCATGCCCGAGTTCTACGAGTGCACCTGCCCGAAATGCGGCACCGCGGCCAAGCGCGAAACCGACACCATGGACACCTTCGTCGAGTCGTCCTGGTACTTCGCCCGCTATGCCTCGCCGAACTACGATAAAGGCCTGGTCGACCCTAAAGCCGCCAACCACTGGCTGCCTGTCGACCAGTACATCGGCGGCATCGAGCACGCCATCCTGCACCTGCTGTATGCGCGCTTCTTCCACAAGCTGATGCGTGACGAAGGCCTGGTCACCTCCAACGAGCCGTTCAAGAACCTGCTGACCCAGGGCATGGTCGTCGCCGAAACCTACTACCGCGTCGCCAGCAACGGCGGCAAGGACTGGTTCAACCCGGCCGACGTCGAGATCGAGCGTGACGCCAAGGCCAAGATCATCGGCGCGCGCCTGAAGACCGATGGCCTGCCGGTGGAAATCGGCGGCACCGAGAAGATGTCGAAGTCGAAGAACAACGGCGTCGACCCGCAGTCGATGATCGAGCAGTACGGCGCCGACACCTGCCGCCTGTTCATGATGTTCGCCTCGCCGCCCGACATGAGCCTGGAATGGTCCGACTCCGGCGTCGAAGGCGCCAGCCGCTTCCTGCGCCGCGTCTGGCGCCTGGCCCAGGCCCACGTGGCCCAAGGCCTGCCGGGCACGCTGGACATCGCCGCCCTGAGCGACGAGCAGAAGGTCATCCGTCGCGCCATCCATGCCGCGATCAAGCAGGCCAGCACCGACGTGGGCCAGTACCACAAGTTCAACACCGCCATCGCCCAGGTGATGACCGTGATGAACGTGCTGGAGAAGGCGCCACAGGCGACCGCCCAGGATCGCGCCCTGCTGCAGGAGGGCCTCGAGGCCGTGACCCTGCTGCTGGCACCGATCACCCCGCACATCTCCCATGAGCTGTGGAAGCAGCTGGGCCACGACCAGGCGGTGATCGATGCGAACTGGCCGATTGTCGATGAAGGCGCCCTGGTACAGGACACTGTGACCCTGGTGGTACAGGTCAACGGCAAGCTGCGTGGCCAGGTGGAGATGCCGGCCGCCGCCAGCCGCGAGGAAGTCGAGGCCGCCGCTCGCAACAACGAGAACGTCCTGCGCTTCACCGACGGCCTGACCATCCGCAAGGTCATCGTCGTTCCGGGCAAACTGGTCAATATCGTCGCCAACTGATGGCAACGCCCGCCTGCACACCCTGCAGGCGGGCGTAATCGGTCCACGAGGGAGCAACACACATGATCAAACGCAATCTGCTGGTAATGGGCCTGGCTGTGCTGCTCAGCGCCTGCGGTTTCCAGCTGCGCGGCACCGGAACCAACGAACTGAGCATCAAGGAAATTGACCTCGGCGCCCGCAACCAGTACGGCCCGACCGTCATGCAGCTGCGCCGCACCCTGGAAAGCAGCGGCGTGAAGGTCTACGCCGGTGCCCCCTACAAGCTGGTACTCACCAACGAGCAGGAAAACCAGCGCGCCGCAACCTACGACGGCGGCAGCCGCTCGGCCGAATATGAGCTGAGCATCGTGCTCAACTACGCACTGGAAGGCCAGAACGACACACGCCTGCTCGAAGACAAACTGCAGGTGCGCAAGTACTACATTCACGACGGCAACAACATCAACGGCTCTGGCCAGGAAGCCAACCAGGTCCGCGAAGAAATGCGCCGCGATCTGGTACAGGGCATGATGGCCCGCCTGCAGCAGCTGACCCCGGAACACCTCGACGAGCTGCAACGCAAGGCCAACGAGCGCGCCGAAGCCGAGGCTCGCGCCCTGAAGGAAGCCCAGCGCATCCAGGACGAGACGCCTCAGCAGTCGCCGCTGGAAGTCCCGGCTCCCTGAGCCTGAACGGGGCACCTGAGGTGCCCCGCCCTTCGCCATGAAGCTCTCCCCCGCCCAACTCAACAAGCACCTGCAAGGCCAGCTGGCGCCCGTCTACATCGTCAGCGGTGACGACCCGCTGCTGTGCCAGGAGGCCGCCGACGCCATCCGCGGCGCCGCGCGCCAGCAGGGCTACGACGAACGCCAGGTGTTCAGCGCCGATGCCAACTTCGACTGGGGCAACCTGCTGCTGGCCGGGGCCAGCCTGTCGTTGTTCGCCCAGCGCCGGCTGCTGGAGCTGCGCCTGCCCTCGGGCAAGCCCGGCGACAAAGGCGCTGCCGCGCTGATGGAATACTGCGCCAACCCGGCCGAGGACACGCTGCTGCTGATCAGCCTGCCCAAGCTCGATGGCAGCGCGCAGAAAACCAAGTGGGGCAAGGCCTTGATCGAAGGCGCGCACTGCCAATTCATCCAGATCTGGCCGGTGGACGCCCAGCAACTACCGCAATGGATCAACCAGCGCCTGTCCCAGGCCGGCCTGTCGGCCCAGCGTGACGCCATCGACTTGATCGCCGCCCGGGTCGAGGGCAACCTGCTGGCCGCCGCCCAGGAGATCGAGAAGCTCAAGTTGCTCGCCGAGGGCAACCAGATCACCGTCGAAACCGTCCAGGCCGCTGTCGCCGACAGCGCCCGCTTCGATGTGTTCGGGTTGGTCGATGCCATTCTCAATGGCGAAGCAGCCCATGCCCTGCGCATGCTCGAAGGGCTGCGCGGTGAAGGTGTCGAGCCGCCGGTCATCCTCTGGGCCCTTGCCCGCGAACTGCGCTTGCTGGCCGGGCTCGCACAACAGTTCAGCCAGGGCGTGCCGCTGGACAAGGCCTTCAGCCAGGCGCGCCCACCGGTGTGGGACAAGCGCCGACCACTGGTGAGCAAGGCCCTGCAGCGCCTCTCTGCGCAGCGCTGGGCCATGCTTCTGCAGGATGCCCAGCGTATCGATGCGCAGATCAAGGGCCAGGCCGAGGGCTCGCCGTGGACCAGTCTGGCGCGCCTGTCGCTGCTCATGGCCGGACAACGCCTGCCGCTGCCCGCCGAATAAAGCGCCCCGCCGCCATAAACACAATCAATTGGCTCACATAGCGCTACAGGCCTACAGTGCGCCCGCAATCCAACTAGACCGGGAACCCGCCATGAGCAAGAAGCCGAAAAAGCACGGCCCCAACAAGGCCAAGTCGATCATCGCCCAACCGCTGTTCCGCTGCCGCCAGGAACAGGCAGGAAAAGGCAAAGGCAGCTACCGCCGCGAAGCCTTCCAATCGAGAGATTGGGAGGCTTCCTGCTTTATGGCCGCCTGAAAAGGCATGAAATGCGCAGGCATGGTATGGTCGGCACCTGACCTGCAATTCTGGATCTGTGCATGCCCTCTCGTCTCACTCTCCGCTGGCAACCCCGCCAGCTGATCGCGGCCACAAGCTTCATCCTGCTCGTCGCCTGCGCCGAGAAACCCACCGCCGCCGATGCCCTGCCGCTGGCCCCCGCCCAGCCCGCACCCGTCGTTACGCTGCCCGGCACCACGCCCGATGGCAGCAGCGAAATCCAGCCCCTGCAGACCTTCGCCCAATGGCAGGCCGGTTTCCGCGAGCAAGCCCTGCAAGCCGGGATCAGCGCCAGTCTGTTCGACCGTGCCTTCCTCGGCGTCACCCCGGACATGGACGTGATCAAGGCTGACCGCAGCCAACCGGAGTTCACCCGCCCAGTCTGGGAATACCTGGACGGCGCCCTGTCGCCGCTGCGCGTACGCAACGGCAAGAAACTGCTCGAACAGAATGCCGAGCTACTGGCACGCATCGAGCAACGCTACGGCGTCGACCGCCAGGTGCTGGTCTCGGTTTGGGGTATGGAGAGCAACTTCGGGCAGTTCCAGGGCAGCAAGTCGGTGATCCGTTCGCTGGCCACCCTGGCCTATGAAGGCCGCCGCCCACAGTTTGCCCAGGACCAGCTGATCGCTGCCCTGCAGATCCTGCAAAACGGCGACATCCAGCCTGACGCGATGCGCGGCTCCTGGGCCGGCGCCATGGGCCAGACCCAGTTCATCCCGACCACCTACCTCACCCACGCGGTGGATTTCGACGGTGATGGTCGCCGTGACATTTGGAACAGCACCGCCGATGCGCTGGCCTCCACCGCGCACTACCTGCAGGCCTCCGGCTGGAAGCGTGGCCAGCCTTGGGGCTTCGAGGTACAGGTACCTGCCGGCTTCGACTGGTGGCTGGCCGATGGCAGCCAGCGCAAGAGCGTCAGCGAATGGTTGCAGCTGGGCGTGAAACTGCCCGCCGGCACCGCATTGCCCGCAGGCAGCAACCAGCTGTCCGCTGCCCTGCTGCTGCCCGCCGGTGCCCGTGGGCCGGCGTTCCTGGTGCTGGACAACTTCCGCGCGATCCTCAAGTACAACAACTCGTCTTCCTATGCGCTGGCGGTGAGCCTGCTGGGGGATCGCTTCTACGGTTGGGGGTTCATTGCCGGCAGCTGGCCGAAAGAAGACCTGCCGCTGAGCCGCAGCGAACGAATCGAGCTGCAGACCTTGCTCAACGCCGGCGGCCATGAGGCAGGCAATCCTGACGGGATCATCGGCGCCAATACCCGCAAGGCCATTCGCAATGCCCAGCAGGCGCAGGGCTGGCCGGCGGATGGATATCCGACGCACAAGCTGCTCGACAGCCTGCGTCGCTAGAAAGTACTGGGGCCGCAAAGCGGCCCCAACTGTTTCAGGCCTTGAACAAGGCCTGCTCGAGCACCAGCCGTTTCGCTCCCGCCTCGAGCCTGACCTGCGCGCCCAATGGCAGGCACACATTCGGATCACAATGTCCGCTGCGCCACCCCGCCAGCACCGGCACCCCGAGCGGGCCGAAGATATCCAGCAGCAAGGGCGTCATGGCCGCGACCGTGATCCCGGCAAAATCCCCCACCAGTACACCACGCACACCCTCCAGCTGGCCGGCCAGGCGCAATTGGGTCAGCAGGCGGTCGACACGATAGAGCGGCTCGTTGACGTCCTCGATGAACAGGATGCTGTCCCGGGTGTCGACTTCCGCCAACGTCCCCAGCGTGGTGCCGAGCAGCGACAGGTTGCCACCGACCAGACGCCCGCTGGCAACACCGGACACCACGCTGGTGAGCGCAAAAGCCGCTGGATGGCCGATCGCATCACCCGCCCCCAGCCGCCCCCTCAACTGCCCAAACAGAGAGCTGACGGTGGGCTCGAGCTTGCCCCCCAGCAGGTCGGCATTGAGCATTGCGCCATGGAAGGCCAGCATCCCGGTATGTCGATTGAGCGCCGAATGCAGGGCGGTGATGTCGCTGTAACCCACCAGGGGCTTGGGATGGCGGCGGATCAGTTCGAAGTCGATGCGGTCCAGCAGGCGCATGCTGCCGTAACCGCCGCGCATGCACAGGATGGCGTCGATGTCCGGGGCGCTGAACGCATCGTGCAAGTCGCGCAGGCGCTGCTCGTCGCTACCGGCAAGGTAACCGTCCGCCTGCAGCACTCCAGGATAGATGCGGCATTGCTGGCCACGGTCTTCGAACCACCGGCGGGCCTTGTCGGTATCCAGCCGTGCCGGACCTGCCGGGGCGACGATGGCGAAACGGGCGTTGTCAGGCAGGGCCTTGGGCAACAGGTACTCGGCAGTTTCCAGGCAATTCATCGCGCCACTCCTTGCAGCTTGTCGCTTGAAACTTGTAGCTCAAAAAAAAGCCGATGCCGCCTTCCGGCGCACATCGGCATATCCCGCTCAAGCCCGACTCAGAGCTTGATCTTGGCTTCGTGGGCCTGCTGGTCGGCGTGGTACGACGAGCGTACCAGAGGACCGGAGGCGACGTTCTTGAAGCCCATCTTGTAACCTTCCTCGGCGAACCAGGCGAAGGTGTCCGGGTGCACGAAGCGCTGTACCGGCAAGTGGTTGCGCGACGGCTGCAGGTACTGGCCGAGGGTGAGCATGTCGATATCGTGCTCGCGCATGCGATGCATCACCTCGATGACCTCCTCGTCGGTCTCGCCCAGGCCCAGCATCAGGCCGGACTTGGTCGGTACGTGCGGGACCATCTGCTTGAACTTCTGCAGCAGGTCCAACGACCAGTCGTAGTCCGAGCCCGGACGCGCGGCCTTGTACAGGCGCGGCACGGTCTCGAGGTTGTGGTTGAACACGTCCGGCGGGGTCTGCGCGGTGATTTCCAGCGCCACGTCCATGCGCCCACGGTAGTCCGGCACCAGGGTCTCGAGCTGGACGCCCGGCGACAACGCGCGGATCTCGCGAATGCAGTCGGCGAAGTGCTGGGCACCGCCGTCACGCAGGTCATCGCGGTCCACCGAGGTGATCACTACGTACTTCAGGCGCAGATCGGCGATGGCCACGGCCAGGTTCTTCGGCTCGTCGACATCCAGCGGCTTCGGCCGGCCGTGACCGACGTCACAGAACGGGCAGCGGCGGGTGCAGATGTCGCCCATGATCATGAAGGTGGCGGTACCGCCAGAGAAGCACTCACCCAGGTTCGGGCAGGAGGCTTCTTCGCATACGCTGTGCAGCTTGTGCTTGCGCAGCAGTTGCTTGATGCGGTCGACTTCCGGGGAAACCGGAATGCGCACGCGGATCCAGTCGGGTTTTTTCGGCAGCTCTTCGGTGGGGATGATCTTCACCGGGATACGTGCCACTTTGTCGGCGCCACGCAACTTCACGCCGGCTTCCACTTTTTTAGGAGCAGGGCGTGGGGTGACGTCTTGCGTCGGGATCAGGTTCGGCACGGCTTCTTGCACAGTTGTCATAATCAGTCGATTCCGCCCGTCAGGGTCGTCTGCTCAGCATAGTCGAGGTGCTTGACCAGCTGTCCGCGCAGCCTTGTCCTGACCTCAATGAGTTCGATCGGACCTGCCAGGTCGCGCAGCTGGGTCATGGCCAGCCCCGCATACCCACAGGGGTTGATTCGGCGGAATGGCGCAAGGTCCATGTCCACGTTCAGGGCAAGGCCGTGGAACGAACGGCCATTGCGGATTCGAAGGCCAAGGGACGCGATCTTCGCGCCATCGACATAGACGCCCGGAGCGTCGGGTTTGGCCACCGCCTGCACGCCATAGCTGGCGAGCAGGTCGATGAGGGTCTGCTCGATACGGCTGACCAGCTCGCGCACGCCGATACTCAGGCGGCGCACATCCAGCAGCAGGTAGGCCACCAACTGGCCGGGGCCATGGTAGGTGACCTGGCCGCCGCGGTCGGTCTGCACCACCGGTATCTCGCCGGGGATCAGCAGGTGTTCGGCCTTGCCGGCCTGGCCCTGGGTGAACACCGGAGGATGCTCGACCAGCCAGACTTCGTCCAGGCTGTCCGGGCCACGCTGCTCGGTAAAGCGACGCATGGCCTCCAGCACCGGTTCATAGGGCTGCAGGCCAAGATCGCGAAAACCGAGGCAAGCAGGCATCACAGCACCATTTTCACGATGCCGGTAGCGCGCAAGGCGCTGTTGATGTCGTGCAGCTGGTCCTCACCGGTGGCAACGATATGCAGTTGCACCGTGGTGTACTTGCCTTCCTTGCTCTGGCGTTCGGCCAGCGTCGAGAGGTCGACCTTGGCGTACTTGCTGAGAATCTCGATTACCGTGTCCTTGAAACCGACAGCGGTGTCACCGATCACCTTGATCGGGTAATCCTCGCAGGGGAATTCGATCTTGTGCGACTTGACGTCTTCTTCGCTCATGGCGGAAACGGCCTCGTAAGCCGTGGCAGCAGCGCCCCCGCCTGGTTCACGGGGGCGTGCAAGTCACGTATCAGTTGAACAAACCGTAGAAGAACAGGCGGATGCTGTCCCACATGCGGCCGAAGAAACCTGCTTCCTCGACGCCGTCCAGGGCGATGAGGTCGGCACTGTGAACCACTTTCTCATCCAGTTTGACTTCCACTTTGCCGATCACGTCACCTTTGGCGATGGGCGCGGTCAGTTGCGGGTTCATGGTCATCGAAGCCTGGAGGCGTTTCAATTGGCCTTTAGGCATGGTCATGGTCAGGTCGTTGGCCAGGCCGGCTTTCACCTGGTTGGTCGCGCCTTTCCATACCGGAGCTTGAGTCAGCTCGGTGCCTTTCTGGTAGAAGGTCTGGGTTTCGAAGAAGCGGAAACCGTAAGTCAGCAGCTTCTGGGTCTCGGCGGCCCGCGATTGCTCGCTGTTGGTACCGAACACCACGGCGATCAGACGCTGGCCGTCACGCACGGCTGAGGCGACCATGCAGTAGCCGGCTTCGTCGGTGTGGCCGGTCTTCAGGCCGTCGACAGTCTTGTCGCGCCACAGCAGCAGGTTGCGGTTAGGCTGCTTGATGTTGTTCCAGAAGAACTCTTTCTGCGAATAGATGGCGTAGTGCGCCGGATCCTCGTTGATGATCGCACGCGCCAGCAGGGCCATGTCATGGGCCGAGGAGTAGTGCTCCGGGTTCGGCAGGCCGGTGGGGTTCATGAAGTGGCTGTTGGCCATACCCAGGTCGGTGGCGGTCTTGTTCATCATGTCGGCGAAGGCATCTTCGCTGCCGGCGATGTGCTCGGACAGGGCGACCGATGCATCGTTGCCGGACTGGATGATGATGCCGTGCAGCAGGTCGCTGACGGTCACCTGGCTGCCGACCTTGATGAACATGCGCGAACCGCCGGTACGCCAGGCGTTCTCGCTGACGGTCACCGGGTCGTTCTCGCCAATCTGGCCACGACGGATGTCCAGGGTGGCGATGTAGGCGGTCATCAGCTTGGTCAGGCTGGCTGGCGGCAGGCGCTCGTCACCGTTGTTCTCGACCAGCACGTTGCCGCTGGACGCGTCCATGAGTACATAGGACTTGGCGGCCAGTTGCGGTGGTGCCGGCATCATCTGCTCCGCTGCGAAGGCAGCAGGGGTGATCAGCAGCAGAACAGGCAGGCAAAGTCGTTTGGCAAGGTTGGTGATGTTCATCCGTCTCTCGTAAATCGCTAATGGTCTGATGTTCCGTGGGCAAGTTCATTTGCCCAGCGCCCCGTCAGTCTAGTTTTATGGCCTGTGGCCTGGCCCCAAAAGTGCGGCGTAATGCCGCTGCGGGCAAAAGCGGCATTGTACATACCTGCGACCGGCAATTCATGAACAAACCGACAGGTCGGTGTGCTGATTCATTGCGGGGCATGCCCGCTCCCACGCCGTTCGGACCACCTGGCATGGGCGCGGGTTCGCTGCGCGATGCTGCTCAGTCAGTCACGACTTTCGCCTGGCCGAGATTGGCCAGGCGAATGCTGTCCTGGGCCTGCTGGATCTCACCCTGGCTGCTGATCGGTCCCAGGCGTACACGGTGCAGGGTCTGCTGGTTGCGCACGACGGAGCTGATGAATACCGGCGCGCTGACCATGGTGCTCAGCTTCGAGCGCAGCAATTCGGCGGCGTCCGGGTTGGCGAACGCGCCCACTTGCAGGATGCTGCCGCCGCTGGCGTTCGGCACATTGTTGCCGCCCACCTGCACCGGCACTACTGGCGCCGCGTGCTGCTGCGGCGGCGGGGTCCACTGCTCGACGCGCCCGGTGCTGGCGGCGATCGGCTGGGCCTGGGCCACCTGCGGCTCCTTGAGCACCATCGGCGGCTGCTGGCCACGCTGGGCCCACCATTGCTGCGGGTCGATGCCCTCAACGCGCACGTGCGCGGTGCCGCTTTCGGCATAGCCGAGCTTCTTCGCAGCAGCGTAGGACAGGTCGATGATACGGTCGGAATAGAACGGGCCACGGTCGTTGACCCGCAGGATCACGCTGCGCCCGTTAGCCAGGTTGGTTACCCGCACGTAGGCCGGCAGCGGCAGGGTCTTGTGCGCCGCGCTCATGCCGTAGAGGTCATAGAGCTCGCCGTTGGCCGTGTTCTGGCCATGGAACTTGGTGCCGTACCACGAAGCGGTACCCTCGGCGCGGTAGTTGCGCGAGTCCTGCATCGGGTAGTAGGTCTTGCCCAGCACCGTGTAAGGGTTGGCCTTGTAGTTGCCGGTGTGCACGGTCGGGGTGGCGTCGGGGATCTTGTTGACGTCCACGTCCCACCAGGGCGCGCCGTCCTTGTGGGCACGGTTGATGTCCAGGCCCGGTTGCGCACGCACGGTGTTGCCGCTCTGCGGGGTGGAGGGCCGACTGGACGAGCAACTGGCCAGCACCAGGCCGACGGCGACGCAGGTCAGCAGTTTTGCGGCATTTGCAGTGAAGAGTTCGCGCATTTACTTGACGCCCCGTGCCAGAACCAGCTGTTCCGAAAGCTGATGCACCGCCATGGCATACATCACGCTGCGGTTGTAGCGAGTGATCGCGTAGAAATTCTTCAGGCCCATCCAGTACTCAGGGCCGTATTCACCTTCCAGGCGGAAGGCGGTGACCGGCAGATCATCGCGCAGCGCATCATGACTCGACCAGCCCAGCGCCCGCAACTGCGCGACCGTCTTCACCGGCTCGATGCCGCTGGTCAGGCCTTCGTCGGCGCGCTCGCCACGCACGGTGGCACGGCTGACCACAGGCTCCCCGGCCACCCAGCCGTGGCGCTTGAAGTAGCTGGCGACGCTGCCTATGGCATCGTCCGGGTTGTTCCAGATGTTGATGTGCCCGTCGCCGTCGAAGTCCACGGCATAGGCGCGGAAGCTGCTCGGCATGAACTGCGGCAGGCCCATGGCACCGGCGTAGGAGCCCTTGAGCGTGAGCGGGTCGAGTTGCTCTTCGCGGGCCAGCAGGAGGAACTCGCGCAGCTCCTTGCGGAAGAATTCGGCGCGCGGCGGGTAATCGAAGCCCAGCGTGGACAGCGCGTCGATCACGCGGTAATTGCCGGTATTGCGGCCGAAGAAGGTTTCCACCCCGATGATCGAGACAATGACCTGCGCCGGCACGCCGTATTCCTGCTCGGCGCGGGCCAGCACGGCCTCGTGCTGGCGCCAGAAGTCCACGCCACGAGCGATGCGCGCATCGGTGATGAACATCGGGCGATATTCCTTCCACGGCTTGACCCGTTCGGCCGGCCGCGAAATCGCGTCGAGGATCGCCTGCTTGCGCTGCACCTCGCGGAACACAGCCATCAGTTGCTCGCCGGCAAAGCCGTAGTCGCGAGTCATCTCGCCAACGAACTCGACCACTTGCGGCGAGCCGTCATAGTCACCGGCATCAGCCTGCTGGACTGCGCCAAGCAAACCCAACGCGCCGAACCACGGCGCCAGGCGGGCAGCCCAGCCACGCACTGCTTGCATGAAATTCTTCACCTTTTTCAAACCTGTGCGATCCATTTGCGGTGCGTATGGATCGACATCAGAACGCCAAACGCTGACAGCAGCGTCACCAACGAAGTTCCGCCATAGCTGATAAAGGGCAGCGGCACGCCCACCACGGGCAGAAGGCCGCTGACCATACCGATATTGACGAACACATAAACAAAGAAAGTCATGGTCAGGCTGCCCGCGAGCAGCTTGCCGAACAAGGTCTGGGCCTGGGCCGTGATCATCAGCCCGCGACCGATCAACAGGATGTAGATCAGCAGCAGCAGGCAGATGCCGACCAGGCCGAACTCTTCGCCGAGCACGGCGATGATGAAGTCGGTGTGGCTCTCGGGCAGGAAGTCCAGGTGCGACTGGGTGCCCAGCAGCCAGCCCTTGCCGAACACACCGCCCGAACCGATCGCCGCCTTCGACTGGATGATGTTCCAGCCGGTACCCAGCGGGTCGCTTTCCGGGTCGAGGAAGGTCAGCACGCGCTGCTTCTGGTAGTCGTGCATGACGAAGAACCACATCGCCACCGCCACTGGCACCGCCGCCGCGATCACACTGACGATCCAGCGCCAGCGCAGCCCCCCCATGAACAGCACGAACGCTCCCGAGGCCAGGATCAGCAATGCCGTACCCAGGTCAGGTTGGCGCACGATGAGGATGAACGGCATGCCGATCAGGATCAGGCTGATCGCCACATGCTTGAGGTGTGGCGGCAAGGTGCGTTTGGACAGGTACCAGGCGATGGTCGCCGGCATGATGATCTTCATGAATTCCGATGGCTGGAAGCGGATCACCCCGGGAATATTGATCCATCGCGTCGCGCCCATGGCGTTGTGGCCCATCACGTCCACAACGATCAACAGGAACACCCCTGCCAGGTAGGCCAGTGGCACCCAACGCGCCATGAAGCGTGGCTCGAGCTGGGCGATGATGAACATTGACACCAGCCCGATGCCGAACGAGCTGGCCTGCTTCATCAGCAGGTCCCAGTTCTTGCCGCTGGCCGAATACAGTACGAACAGGCTGCCGGCGGCGAGCGTCAGCAGGATAAGCAGCAAGGGGCCGTCGATATGGATGCGCTGCAGGAAGCTGGCGCGCCTGCGCATCACGTCCTCGCTGGAGAGCATGCGGTCGAAGTTGTTCTTCACGGGGCCGATTCCTGGGCGACTGTGGCAGGGGCGAACTCGGGCTTGAGCCGGCCATTTTCGTCAAGCAGCCAGGCATCCATGACCTGACGTACCACGGGGGCGGCGACGCCGGAACCGGACTCGCCGTTCTCGACCATCACCGAGACCACGATCCTGGGGTCGTCGGCCGGGGCGAAGGCGACAAACAGGGCGTGGTCGCGGTGGCGTTCCTGGAGCTTGTTGCGGTCGTACTTCTCGCCCTGCTTGATCGCCACCACCTGGGCGGTACCGCTCTTGCCGGCGATGCGGTACTGCGAGCCAATGGCGGCCTTGCGGGCGGTCCCGCGGGCGCCGTGCATCACCTGCTCCATGCCGTGGGTGACCCTGGCCCAATCGGACTTGTCGCGCAGAACAATGTTTTCCATGGGGTTCTCGTCCACCGGTGGCTGGCCTTCTATGGTCTTGGCCAGGTGCGGGCGGTTCCACACGCCTTTGTTGGCGATCAGCGCGGTGGCCTGGGCCAGTTGCAGCGGCGTGGTCTGCATGTAGCCCTGGCCAATGCCGAGAATCAGGGTTTCGCCGGGGAACCAGGCCTGGCGGCGGGTGGCGCGCTTCCATTCGCGGGATGGCATCAAGCCGGGCGACTCCTCGAACATGTCCAGGGCGACTTTCTGCCCGATACCGAACTTGTTCATGTAGCTGGACAGCCGGTCGATGCCCATCTTGTGCGCGAGGTCGTAGAAGTACGTGTCGTTTGACCGCATGATTGCCACATCCAGATCAACCCAGCCATCGCCGCTGCGGTTCCAGTTGCGGTATTTGTGATCGTAGTTGGGCAGTTGGTAGTAACCCGGGTCGAACACCCGGCTACCCGCCGTTACCACGCCACTGTCGAGCCCGGCGATCGCCACCGCCGGCTTGATCGTCGAGCCCGGCGGGTAGAGGCCGCGCAGCACGCGGTTGAACAGCGGCCGGTCGATCGAGTCGCGCAGTTCGGCGTAGGCCTTGAAACCGATACCGGTGACGAACAGGTTGGGGTCGAAACTCGGCTGGCTGACCATCGCCAGCACTTCGCCGGTGCGCGGATCGAGGGCGACGATGGCGCCACGGCGCCCGCCCAACGCCTGCTCGGCGGCTTCCTGCAGCTTGATGTCAAGGCTCAGGACAATATCCTTGCCCGGCTTCGGATCGGTGCGTTTGAGCACCCGCAGCACCCGGCCCCGAGCGTTGGTCTCGACTTCCTCGTAGCCCACCTGGCCATGCAGTTCGTCTTCATAGAAGCGCTCGATGCCGGTCTTGCCGATATGGTGGGTGCCGCTGTAGTTCACCGGGTCGAGGGTCTTGAGTTCCTTCTCGTTGATCCGCCCGACATAGCCCACCGAATGGGCGAAGTGCGCGCCCTGGGGATAGTGGCGAACCAGCTGCGCCGCCACCTCTACCCCAGGCAGGCGGAACTGGTTGACCGCGATGCGGGCGATCTGTTCTTCGTTGAGCTCGAACAGGATCGGCACCGGCTCGAACGGCCTGCGCCCCTGCTTCATGCGCTTTTCGAACAGGGCACGGTCGTCAGGGGTGAGCTCGAGCACCTCGACGATCACGTCCAGCACTTCCTGCCACTTGCCAGCATTGCCGGCGCGCTCGCGGGTCATCACCAGGCTGAAGCTGGGGCGGTTGTCGGCCACCACCACACCGTTGCGGTCGAAGATCAGCCCGCGGGTCGGCGGGATCGGCTGCACATGCACCCGGTTGTTCTCTGACAGCGTCGAGTGATAGTCGTACTGGATGACCTGCAGGTAATACAGCCTGGCGATCAATACGCAGACGAGCAGCACCACCGCCACGGCGCCCACGACGACGCGGTTGCGCACCAGGCGGGCGTCTTTCTCGTGGTCCTTGAGGCGGATCTGCTGCGGCATCGGACAGGCTTACAGGTTCATTTGTGGTAGGGATGCCCGGACAACACGGTCCAGGCGCGGTAGATCTGCTCGCCGATGAGTATCCTTACCAACGGGTGCGGCAACGTCAGCGGCGACAGCGACCAGCGCTGCTCGCTGCGTGCGCAGACTTCCGGCGCCAGCCCTTCCGGGCCGCCCACCATCAGGTTGACCGTACGCGCATCCAGGCGCCAACGGTCCAGCTCGCCCGCCAGTTGCTCGGTACTCCAGGGCTTGCCATGGACCTCGAGGGTGACGATGCGTTCCCCAGGCTGCACCTTGCTCAGCATCGCCTCGCCCTCCTGACGGATCAGGCGGGCGACATCGGCGTTCTTGCCGCGGGTGTTCAGCGGGATTTCCACCAGCTCCAGCGCAAGCTCGGGGGGCAGGCGCTTGGCATATTCATGCCAGCCTTCCTCGACCCACTTGGGCATGCGCGAGCCGACCGCGATCAGACGCAGACGCACGGCGCTTCCTTATTCCCGGTCTTTGAGCTTGTCGGTGAAGTAGTCGCTGGCGTTTTCCGGGCTGTGGTGCTTGGCATCGGCGGCACGGCTCTGCTCGGCGCCCAACCACAGGCGCTCCAGGTCGTAGAACTGGCGGGCAGCGGCAGTCATCATGTGCACGATGACGTCGTTCAGGTCCAGCAGCACCCAGTCGCTGTCGCCCTTGCCTTCTTCACCCAGCGGCTGTGCGCCTTGTTTCTTGACCGCTTCACGGACCTTTTCCAGCATCGCGTTGATCTGGCGGTTGGAGGTACCGGTGGCAATGATCATGTAGTCGGTCAGGCTGTGCTTCTCACGCACGTCGATGACCTGGATGTCCTGGGCCTTGACGTCCTCCAGAGCCGTGATGGTCAGTTTGACCAGCTCTTCGCCACTGATGCCATTGATTTTCTGCTTGCTCATATAAAACTCGTTCAACTCGTTGGATGAGGCGCCCACTGGCGCCGTCAGTTGGACACACGATACAGGTCGTGTGCCTCGATATAGGCCAGTACTGCGTCCGGCACCAGGAACCGCACCGACTTGCCGCTGGCCAGCAGCTGTCGGATTTGCGTGGCGGACACCGCAAGCGGAGTCTGCCAGACGAACGAAATGTGCCCCGCCGGGCCGGACATGGCGGTGGGATCGCTCTCCGAGCGCGCCGCCAGCAGGTTGCGCAGCTCGTCAGGGGGTTCGACATCGGCATCCGGGCGTTGCAGCACCAGGATGTGACAGTGTTGCAGCAGCTCTTCCCAGCGATGCCAGCTGGGCAGGCCGCAGAATGCGTCCCAGCCCAGCACCAGGAACAACTGGTCGTGCGCGCTCAGTTCGCCGCGGATCGACTCCAGTGTATCGATGGTGTACGACGGCTTGTCGCGGGCCAGCTCGCGGGCATCCACGCTCAGGCGCTCGACGCCCTGCACGGCGCCGCGCACCATGGCCAGGCGATCCTGCGCGGCCACCAGCGGGGTGTCGCGGTGCGGCGGCCGGGCGTTGGGCAGCAGGCGCAGTTCGTCCAGGCACATGAATTCGGCCACTTCCAGCGCACTGCGCAGGTGACCGATATGCACCGGGTCGAAGGTGCCGCCGAGAATGCCGACGCGCCGGACTGCGACAGGGTTGCTCAACTCAGCACGGCTCCTGGCCGCGCAGCTGGCCATCGCCGATCACCACGTACTTTTCGCAGGTCAGGCCTTCGAGGCCGACCGGGCCGCGGGCATGCAACTTGTCGGTGGAGATACCGATTTCCGCGCCCAGGCCGTATTCGAAGCCGTCGGCGAAGCAGGTCGGGGTGTTGAGCATGACCGATGCCGAGTCGACCTCGGCCATGAAGCGCCGGGCCTGGCCCTGGTGCTCGGTGATGATCGAATCGGTGTGGTGCGAGCCGTAATGGTTGATGTGCTCGATGGCCTGCTCCAGGCCGTCGACAACGCGAATCGACAGGATCGCGTCGAGGTATTCAGTGTGCCAGTCGTCTTCGCTGGCTGGCTTGGCGGCGATGAACGCCCGGGTGCGCTCGCAACCGCGCAGCTCGACGCCCTTGTCCTGGAAACGGCGGGCCATTTCCGGCAGGAAGCGCTCGGCCACCGACTGGTCCACCAGCAGCGTCTCCATGGCGCCGCAGATACCGTAACGGTAGGTCTTGGCGTTGAAGGCAACGCGCCAGGCCTTGTCCAGATCGGCGTGGGCATCGACGAAGATGTGGCAGATACCGTCCAGGTGCTTGATCACCGGTACCCGGGCATCGCGGCTGATGCGTTCGATCAGGCCGCGGCCGCCACGGGGCACGATGACATCGACGAATTCCGGCATGCTGATCAGCGCGCCCACGGCTTCGCGGTCGGTGGTCTCGACCACCTGCACCACTGCCGGCGGCAGGCCGGCCTCGGCCAGGCCCCGCTGGATGCAGGTGGCGATGGCACGGTTGGAATGGATGGCTTCGGAGCCGCCGCGCAGGATGGTGGCGTTGCCCGACTTCAGGCACAGGCTGGCAGCGTCGATGGTCACGTTGGGGCGCGACTCGTAGATGATGCCGATCACCCCCAGCGGCACGCGCATCTTGCCGACCTGGATCCCCGACGGGCGGTAGCTCATGTCGCGGAGTGCACCGACCGGGTCCGGCAGGCTGGCCACCTGGCGCAGGCCGGTGATCATGCCGTCGATGCGCGCCGGAGTAAGCGCCAGGCGCTCGAGCAGCGCGGGTTCCAGGCCGTTCTTGCGGCCATTGGCCAGGTCCTGTTCGTTGGCTGCGGTGAGCGCGTCGCGGGCCGCGTCGAGAGCGTCGGCGGCGGCCTGCAGGGCGCGGTTCTTCTGCGCGGTGCTGGCACGGCCGATCACCCGCGAGGCCTCACGGGCGGCGCGACCCAGGCGGGTCATGTAGTCAAGAACGGACTCGGTCATGGGTTCGGTGTCTTGGCAAAGGGGAAATCGGCTGATTATAACTGGAGCGCTCGGGTACGCCCAGCGGCGGGTGGCGGATGGTAGAAAATGGTTGCCGCCGATACGTAGGAAAGATGTAACCACCCGTATCGAAACACACCTCAGCGTCATCGCGGGGCAAGCCCGCTCCCACGCCCTACGGGGCATGCAGCCATTTGCGTGGGAGCGGGCTTGCCCCGCGATAGCGTCAACTTGATTCAGCCTCGATTAAGCCATTCATTGCTATCATCCCCGCCTTCACAGCCACGAACCGCCCGTATGTCCGCCCCAGCCCCCTGCCCGGCCCGCGCCCTGCCCGACAGTTTCTTCGATCGCGATGCGCAGACCCTCGCCCGCGACCTGCTGGGCAAGGTCATCCGTCACCGCCATGGCGACCTCTGGCTGGCGGCGCGCATCATCGAAACCGAGGCCTACTACCTCACCGACAAGGGCAGCCATGCGTCCCTGGGTTTCACCGAGAAGCGCAAGGCGCTGTTCCTCGATGGCGGGCATATCTACATGTACTACGCCCGCGGCGGCGACTCACTGAACTTCAGCGCCCAGGGCCCGGGCAACGCGGTGCTGATCAAGTCCGCCTACCCCTGGATCGACGCCATCTCCGACGCCAACAGCCTGGCCCGGATGCAACTGAACAACCCCGACGCCAGCGGCAACCTGCGCCCTCCCGAGCGCCTGTGCAACGGCCAGACCCTGCTGTGCCGGGCCATGGGCCTGAAGGTGCCGCACTGGGATGCCCGGCGTTTCGACCCCGAGCATCTGTACGTCGAAGACTGCGGCATCGAGGTTCCCCGGGTGATCCAGACCACCCGCCTGGGCATCCCCCATGGCCGCGACGAACATTTGCCCTACCGCTTCGTCGATGCCGATTACGCCCGCCACTGCACCCGAAACCCGCTGCGACGCGGCCAGGTCGAAGGGCAAGACTTCTTCATGCTTGAACAAGGAAACTGAACCATGGGCCAATGGCTGGACAGCCTGACCACCTGGCTTGGCGCCAACCCTCAGTGGCTGGGCCTGGCAATCTTCCTCGTGGCCTGCGTCGAATGCCTGGCCATCGCCGGCATCATCGTGCCCGGCACCGTGCTGTTGTTCGCGGTCGCAGTGCTGGCCGGCAGCGGCACCTTCAGCCTGGGCGAAACGCTATTACTGGGTTTCCTCGGTGGCATGCTCGGCGACGCAATCTCCTACGCCATCGGCAAGTACTTCCACCAGAACATCCGCCGCCTGCCGTTGCTGCGCAGCCACCCGGAGTGGATTGGCAGCGCCGAGGCGTACTTCCAGCGCTATGGTATCGCCAGCCTGCTGGTCGGCCGCTTCATCGGCCCGCTGCGACCGATGCTACCGATGGTCGCCGGCATGTTCGATATGCCCCTGCCGCGCTTCATCGCGGTGAGCCTGGTGGCTGGCGCCGGCTGGTCGGTGGCCTACCTGCTGCCCGGCTGGGCCACCGGCGCGGCGATGCGCCTGCCACTGCCGGAAGGCTTCTGGCTGGACGCGGGGATTGTCATGGGCACCCTGGCGGTGCTGATCGGCCTGAGCCTGAGCACCAGCATCCGCGATCAACGCCACGGCACCCGCCTGATCGCCGCCCTCAGTGGCCTGGCGGTAGCCGCGCTGTTCATCGGCTGGCGCTACTTGAGCGAATTCGACCAGGGCGTGATGACCCTGGTGCAGGAACACCGCAGCCAGGCCATCGACGGCGCCGTGGTGGTAATTACCCGCCTGGGCGACTTCCGTACCCAGTTCTTCCTCGGTGGCCTGCTCACGGGCCTGTTGCTGCTGGCCCGGCAATGGCGCCACGCGCTGTTCGCCGGCGCGACACTGATCGGCACAGCCCTGGCCAACGGCACGCTGAAATGGTTGTTCGCCCGCGCCCGCCCCGAGGTGCTGACCGACCCGCTGACCAGCTACAGCATGCCCAGCGGGCATAGCTCGGCATCGTTCGCCTTCTTCCTGGTGCTGGCGGTGCTGGCCGGGCGCGGCCAGCCGCCGCGCATGCGCCTGACCTGGGTGCTACTGGGGTGCATTCCGGCCCTGGCCATCGCGCTGTCGCGGGTATACTTGGGCGCGCACTGGCCGACCGATATCCTCGCCGGCGCGCTGCTGGCATGCTGCATGTGTGCGCTGAGCCTGACCCTGGTGCAATATCGCCAGCCGCTCACGGCGCTGCCGCAGCGGGTATGGTGGCTGGTATTGCCAGCGTGCATCGCGTTGCTGACGTTCTTTGCCCTGCACGCGCTGCCCAAGGCGTTGCTGCGCTACCAATACTGACGGCCAGCACTTGGTAGCCCGCTCCTACCAAACATCGGAGCGGGCCTGGACGGTTCAGGCGAATAGTTCGCCCTGGATCCGCTCCAGTAACGCCTGGATCGCCTCCAGCCTGAGCTGGGGCGAATCGATTGCCAGCAGGTCGAGCTTGTCCTCTTCCACGAACGGCAACAGGTAGGCCAACTGGTTGGCCAACGCCTGTCGCCCGTCGACATCCCGCGGCATGTCCAGCGCCTCGACCATCGGGTGTTCACCCAGGGCCAGCAGCAGCGCCAGCAGGTCATCGTCCTGCTCCTGCAGCGGCCCATCCGCCAGTTCCGACAGCCACTGCACCTCGCCGACCATCAACTGGTCCTTCTGCACCTCGGTGCGCTCGACACGAAAACGCCGCACGCCTTCGACGCGAATGCCCAGCAGACCGTTGTCCTGCTGCACGAAGTCGCGGATCAGCGCCTCGCAGCCGACCGACGCCACCACCGGCGCCGCCTTGCCCACCTGCTCGCCTTCCAGGATGCATACCACGCCAAAGCCTTCACCCTGCTTCATGCAACGGCCGATCATGTCCAGGTAGCGCGCCTCGAAGATCTGCAGATCGAGCAGGCAACCGGGGAACAGCACGGTATTGAGGGGAAACAGCGGTAATGTCATCTCGATTCCTCAAGCCACCAGGCTGACCGCCAACGGCAGGAACACCGCCGTGGCCACCCCCATCAGGCTCATCGCCAGCGCGGCGAAGGCGCCGCATTCGTCACTTTCCTGCAAAGCCACCGATGTGCCCACCGCGTGAGCGGTGACGCCCAGCGCCATGCCCCGGGCCTCGGGGCTGAGCACGCCGAAGCGGCTTAGCAGCGCCGGGCCGAAGATCGCACCGATCACCCCGGTGATCAGCACGAACACCGCGGCGAGGGCCGCCACACCACCAATCTGCTCGGCCACCAGCATGGCAATCGGCGAGGTGACCGACTTCGGCGCCATGGTCATCAGGATCATGTGCTCGGCGCCAAACCACCAGCCCAGCGCCAGACACGCCACGGTGGCGAACAGGCCTCCGATTACCAGCGTAGTAAATGTCGGCCAGAACAGCTGGCGGATCCGCCGCAGGTTCAGGTAGAGCGGCACCGCCAAGGCCACGGTGGCCGGGCCCAGGAGGATGTTCATGATCTCGGTGCTCTTGCGGTACTCGGCGTAGTCGATGCCGCAGACAAGCAGGATGCCGATCACCCCCAGCATCGACACCAGCACCGGTTGCAGGAAGATCCAGCGGGTCTTTTCATAACCTGCCAGCACCAGCTGGTAGGCGGCCAAGGTGATGCCGATGCCGAACAGCGGATGGTGTATGACCGCGTCGAGCGCGCCTTGCCAATCGAGGGTCATGGCTGCTCCTCGTGCTTGCCCTGGCGCTGGATGAGTTTCTGCATCAGCACGCCGACGAACACCAAGGTCGCCAGGCAGGAAATCAACAGCGCCCCGACGATGGCCCAGAAGTCCGCCGCGATGTCCCTGGCATAGACCATCACCCCCACCGCCGGCGGCACCAGCAACAGCGGCAGGTAGCGCAGCAGGCTGCCAGCGGCCTCGTTGAGCGGCTGGCCGACTTCGCCACGAACCATCAGGAACACCAGCAGCAGCAACAGGCCGATGATGGGTCCGGGCAGGATGTGCAGGAACAAATGGTTGATCGCCGTTCCCAGCAACTGGAACAGCACCAGCCAGGTCAGACCACGCAACAGCATAGGGACCTCCGTCAGAACATGGCGGCCATTATAAGCACGCTAAGCAATTGCCTATAAGGCGATATTCGGCGAAAAACGGGCAACTTGACTGAAACGGTGCAGCGTGCTGATCTTGAACATTCGTACCAAATGACAATCTGGAGATGTCGCGATGCCCTATGTACCCGTTACAGAGCTTTCGCAGTACGTTGGCAAGGAGCTGGGCCGTTCCCAATGGCTGAAGATCGACCAAGAACGCATCAATCTGTTCGCCGAAGCCACCGGCGATTTCCAGTTCATCCATGTCGATCCGGTGAAAGCGGCCAAGACCCCGTTCGGTAGCACCATCGCCCATGGTTTCCTTACCCTGTCGCTGATCCCCAAGCTGATGGAAGACATTCTCGTGCTGCCCGAAGGGCTGAAGATGGTGGTCAACTACGGCTTGGACAGTGTGCGTTTCATCCAGCCGGTGAAGGTCGACAGCCAGGTACGACTCAAAGTCGACCTGACCGACGCCACCGAAAAGAAGCCCGGGCAATGGCTGCTCAAGGCCACGGTCACCCTTGAAATCGAAGGCGAAGAGAAGCCGGCCTACATCGCCGAACCACTGTCACTCTGCTTCGTCTGATCACCACACCGCGCCTGGTGCAGACGCACGGGGCGCGCAGCGCCCCAATTCACGGCCTGGAGTATTCTGCGGCATACTCGGCGCATCGTTTTCCCCGGAAGCCGCCATGCGCCCCCTGCTCCCTCTCACCCTGATCCTGCTGCTCGCCGCTTGTGGCGAAGGCGAATCCCTGTCTCCGCCGGACGCGCGCCTGCCCGATGGCGGTCGCTACCGTGGCCAGGTGGTGAACGGCCTGCTGCAGGGCGAGGGGCGTATCGACTACCCCAACGGCAGCTGGTACGCCGGCAACTTCAAGGATGGCCAGTGGCACGGCCAAGGTGAATGGCATGGCAGCAACGGCGAGGTCTACCGTGGACAGTTCAGTGAAGGCCTGTTCCAGGGCCTGGGCGACCTGACCACGCCCGGCAGCCACTACGCCGGCACCTTCAAGCATGGCCGCCGGGATGGCGAAGGCACCCTCAAGCAACACGACCAGACCTACCGCGGCCAGTTCAAGGACGACCAGTACGAAGGGGCGGGGCAGTTGGAGCTGGCTGACGGCAGCCGCTACCAGGGCCTGTTCGCCAAGGGCAAGCCGAACGGTGCCGGGGTACGCAGCGATGCCAGCGGCAACCAGTTCAGCGGCCACTTCATCGAGGGCCAACTACAGGGTGCCGGCACCTACGACAGCGCCGACGGCGAACAGTACATCGGCGAGTTCAAGGACAATCGCCTCGAGGGCCGTGGCCGCTACGAGAGCGCCGAAGGCGACGTCTGGATCGGCGACTTCAAGGACGGATCGCTGGCCGGCCAGGGCGAACTGCTGGGCAGCGATGGCAGCCGCTACAAGGGTGGCTTCCGTGACTGGCGCTTCGCTGGCACCGGCACCTTGCAACTGGCCGACGGTAGCCAGTATGTCGGCGGTTTCGCCGACGATGCCTACCACGGGCGTGGCAAGCTGACCCACCCGGATGGTCGCAGCGAAGCCGGCACCTGGGTCAACGGCGTGCGCGTGCGCGACGCCCAGGGCAAGCTTTTGCCCGACCCGCTCGACCTTGCCCTGCTCAACCAGGGCAAGCTGCTGGCCGACGCCCTGGCCAAGGTGCCGGCGTCGATCCCGCCGGTGCAGCTGTACAGCCTGGTGGTGGCCGGCGACGGCCAGCAGAGCGTGTTCCTGCGCGAAGCCGACTATGTCAGCAACATGCTCAAGGTGCGTTTCGGCGCCCATGGCCAGGTCACCCTGGTCAACCACCGCGACCACCTGGCCGATCGGCCCATGGCCACCCGCGAGAACCTCACCCGCGCCGCCCGCACCCTGGCCGAGCGCAGCGGCCCCGAGGACCTGGTGTTCATATACCTGACCAGCCATGGCAGCCACGATCACCAACTGGTGCTCGACCAGCCACGCCTGCAACTGGCCGATTTGTCCGCCGACGAGCTGGCCAGCGCCCTTGCCCCGCTGAAGGACCGCGACAAGGTGATCGTCATCTCCGCCTGCTATTCCGGTGGCTACATCGCCCCGCTCAAGGACGACCGCACCCTGGTCATGACCGCCGCCCGGCCTGACCGGGTGTCATTCGGCTGTTCGGAAGAGGCCGACTTCACCTACTTCGGCGACGCCCTGTTCGCCCAGGCGTTGAACCAGACCGACGATCTGAAACAGGCGTTTGAACTGGCGCGGCAAAGCGTTGCCGAACGAGAACGAAGGGAAGGTTTCGAAGCCTCTGAGCCGCAGCTCTGGGCGCCGCCGGCGGTGATCAGCCACTGGCAGCGTCTGCGCCGCCAACAAGCCGAGCACGCCCTGCGCAATGAAGCCCAGCCAGCTTCGGGGGATCAGGCAAAAAACCCTGGTGCCCACTAAGCTGTGTAGTAACGAGGGAGAGACACCATGTACCTGACGCCTCAGCATGTCCTGCTTGCCGGTGCCACGGGTCTGACAGGTGAACACCTGCTCGACCGCCTGCTCAACGAGCCCACCATCAGCCGCGTGCTGGCGCCCACGCGCCGCCCGCTGGCCGAGCATCCGCACCTGGAAAACCCGGTGGGTGACCCGGCCATGTTTCTTCCCCAACTGGCCGGCCGTGTCGACATCGCCTTCTGCTGCCTGGGCACCACGCTAAAGCAGGCCGGCTCCGAGACGGCCTTCCGGGCCGTGGACCTGGACATGGTCGTGGCCTTCAGCAAGCGCGCCCGGGAGTTGGGCGCCCGCCATCTGCTGGTGATCAGTGCCCTTGGCGCCGATCCGAAGTCATCGATCTTCTACAACCGGGTCAAGGGCGAGATGGAGGAAGCGCTCAAGCAGCAGGATTGGCCGCAATTGACCATCGTGCGGCCTTCGCTGTTGCTGGGCGAGCGCATCGAGCCACGCCTGGCTGAACGGATGGCGGCACCGTTCGCCCGCCTGATCCCGGGCAAGTACCGCGGCATCGAGGCCTGCACCCTGGCCCGGGCGCTGTGGCGCCTGGCGTTGGAGGAGGAGGACGGGATTCGCGTGGTCGAGTCGGACGATTTGAGAAAACTCGGCAAAAAATAGGTCGGCAATGCCGGCCTTATCGCGGGGCAAGCCCGCTCCCACGCCCTTGAGCGATAGCCCGTAGCGTGGGAGCGGGCTTGCCCCGCGATGCTTTTACAACCCACCGGTAGCGTTGAACCCCACCCCCGCCGCTGTCAGCAACGACAACGGCAGCAGCAGCGTATCAAGCAACGCGCTCCCAGGCAGGTCCAGCCCCGGATAGACCGGCGCCTCGGCCCCGAACCGGTCCTCTGGGCAGCACCCGCCATTGATCACGTACAGGTCAAGCCGTGTCCCGGCATACACCACCGGCGCCCCGGGCTTGTTGGCATCCAGGGTGCGCACCGTGGCGCAGCCACCGAGCTGGGCCAGCATCAGCAACCCCAACACCAGCCGCCTCAATCATCGACCCCATGATGATGCTCGCCCCAGCGCGGCAGCATGTCCTGGGGGATGTTCAGCAGGTTCAGGATGCGTGCCACGACAAAATCGACCAGGTCGTCGATGGTCTGCGGCTGATGGTAGAAGCCCGGCGCCGCCGGCAGGATCACCGCGCCCATCCGCGACAGCTTGAGCATGTTCTCCAGGTGAATGGTCGAGAATGGTGCCTCGCGCGGTACCAGGATCAACTGCCGACGTTCCTTCAGGGTTACGTCGGCGGCCCGCTCGATCAGGTTGTTGCAGGCACCGGTGGCGATCGCCGACAGGGTGCCGGTGGAGCATGGCACCACCACCATCGCCGATGGCGCGCCGGAGCCCGAGGCCACCGGCGACATCCAGTCCTCCTTGCCATACACGCGGATCTGCCCGTCGGCCGCACCGGTGTACTCGGTCAGGAACGCCTGCATGGCCTGTGGCTTGGCTGGCAACACCACGTCGGTCTCGGTGGCCATTACCAATTGCGCGGCCTTGGAGATGAGGAAATGCACCTCGCGGTCCTCGCGCACCAGGCAGTCAAGCAAGCGCAGGCCATATTGCACCCCAGAGGCGCCGGTCATGGCCAGGGTGATGCGCTCCGGGCCGCTCACTTCAGCGCCTCGGCCAGCTTGCCGTGCAGGCCGCCGAAGCCGCCGTTGCTCATGATCACCACATGGGTGCCTGGGCGGGCCTGGCCCTTGATCCGTTCGATGATCGCCTCGAGGCTGTCGGCCACCACACTCGGCACCTTGCACTGCGCGGCGGTGCCGGCCAGGTCCCAGCCCAGGTTGGGCGGTGCGTACCAGATCACCTGGTCGGCGTCGTTGACGCTTTCCGGCAGGCCGTCGCGGTGCGCGCCCAGCTTCATGGAGTTGGATCGCGGCTCTATCACCGCGATCACCGGCGCCTCGCCAACGCGTTTGCGCAGGCCATCGAGGGTGGTGGCGATGGCGGTCGGGTGGTGGGCGAAGTCGTCATAGATGGTCACACCCTGAACCTCGGCAACCAGTTCCATGCGGCGCTTGACGCTCTTGAACGCGCTCAGGCCTTCGATACCCATGGCCGGCGCGACGCCGACATGACGGGCGGCTGCCAGGGTGGCCAGGGCGTTGGCGACGTTGTGCTGGCCGGTCAGCGCCCAATCCACCACCCCCTGCGCCTGGCCTTCGAACAGCACTTCGAAGCGCGAGCCATCGGCGCTGAGCAGGCGCGCCTGCCACTGGCCACCCTCGCCCGTGGTCTGCACCGGGGTCCAGCAGCCCATGCCGATGACGCGCTCCAGCGCCTGCTCGGTGGTCGGGTGAATGACCAGGCCCTCACTGGGAATAGTGCGAACCAAGTGGTGGAACTGCCGCTCGATGGACGCCAGGTCGGGGAAGATGTCCGCGTGATCGAACTCGAGATTGTTGAGGATCGCGGTACGCGGATGGTAGTGCACGAATTTGGAGCGTTTGTCGAAGAAGGCGCTGTCGTACTCGTCGGCCTCGACAACGAAGAACGGCGTATCGCCCAGGCGCGCCGACACCGAGAAGTTCTGCGGCACGCCGCCGATCAGGAAGCCCGGGCTCATGCCGGCGTGTTCCAGCACCCAGGCCAGCATGCTGCTGGTAGTGGTCTTGCCATGGGTACCGGCCACGGCCAGCACCCAGCGGCCCTGCAGCACATGGTCGGCCAGCCACTGCGGGCCCGATACGTACGGCAGGCCCTTGTTCAGCACGTACTCCACCGCCGGGTTGCCCCGCGACATGGCGTTGCCGATCACCACCAGATCCGGTGCCGGCTCCAGCTGGGCCGGGTCGTAGCCTTGGGTCAGCTCGATGCCCTGGGCTTCGAGCTGGGTGCTCATCGGCGGATAAACGTTGGCGTCGGAGCCGGTGACACGGTGGCCAAGGTCCTTGGCCAGCACCGCCAGCGAACCCATGAAAGTGCCGCAAATACCGAGAATATGAATGTGCATGATCGACCTCGCAAAACGTCGAGGCAGGGTAGCGTAGGCCGAGAAAAATCGCACACGCTGTTTCGTTCAGCAGACCTTGGCTATGCCATGTTTGCGCAGTTTTCGATACAGGGTGTTGCGGCTGATGCCCAGGTGCTCGGCGACGCGGGTCATGTGCCAGTGGTTTGCCTCCAGGGCGCTGAGCAAGGCTTGGCGTTCAGCATCCCCAAGACAGACACGACCATCACGGGAGCGGCGGTGCGCCGATGCGACTTGCCCCGCGATGGCGTTGGCAGGGCCCGCTGCCACGTTGCATACCATTTGCGGGAGGTCCGGATACTCGATCCGCCCTTCCTCGCACAACGCCACCAGCGTGCGCAGCACATTGCGCAACTGCCGCACGTTCCCTGGCCAGGCAAAATCCAGCAGCGCCTGCCGTGCCTTCGGTTCGATTTCGACGACCTGCCCTTCGGCCTCCTCTGCCAGCAGGAAATCCAGCAGCTGTGCCTTGTCGCTGCGTTCGCGCAACGCCGGCAAGGCCACCTCCAGGCCGTTGAGCCGGTAGTAAAGGTCTTCGCGGAACCCGCCTTGCGCCACCCGGTCCAGCAGGTCACGGTGGGTGGCGCTGATGATCCGCACATCCACCGCCTGCGGCTCACCACCGATCGGCACCACCTGGCGCTCTTCCAGTACCCGCAGCAAGCGAGTCTGCAGCGCCAACGGCATGTCGCCGATCTCGTCCAGCAGCAAGGTGCCGCCATCGGCCTGCAGCAGCTTGCCGCGCATGCCTTCCTTGCGCGCACCGGTGAAGCTGCCGCCGCGATAGCCGAACAGCTCGCTCTCGATCAGGCTCTCCGGGATCGATGCGCAGTTGATCGCCACGAACGGCTTGTCATGGCGTGCGCTGGCCTGGTGCACGGCCTGGGCAAAAGCTTCCTTGCCGCAACCGGTTTCGCCGCGCAACAGCAGCGGCACGTCACGTTCGAACACCCGCACGGCGCGGCGAAAGTCCTCGCGCAAGGCCGGATCGAGCAGGCAGATGCCCGGCGCAGCGGTCTGGGGCAAGGCCACCGGCACCGACCACACCGGTGCCCGCGCCTGGCCGCGCAGGCTGGCGAATACCTGGCGACCGTCGCGGGTATACAGCGGCCACGCGCTGCTGCCCTGGGGCGTGGCGCGGCTGAACAATTCGTCGTGGCTGCAGGCGAAGAACCTGTCCAATGGCTTGCCCAGCACCCCACCACGGATAGTACCCAGCAGGTTCAACGCGCTCTGGTTGGCGGCGCAGATCCGCCCGTCGCCATCAAAGGCCAACAGGCCCTCGCTGAACAGCCCGACCGACTCGGCCTGCAGGTGGAAACGCAGCAGCCATTGCTGCTCGAAGTGGCGCAGGAAGTAGCAGCTCTCGATCATCTTCGCCGACAGGTTGACCAGCGCCATGGTGTGGAACTGGCTCTGGCGCGAGACATCGGGCCGCGCCGACGACACATCGAGCACCGCCAGCAACTCGCCGTGTGGGTCGAATACCGGGCTGGCCGAGCAGGTCAGCCCGGTGTGGCGGCCACGGAAGTGTTCGTCCTGGTGAATGGTCAGGGCCTGGCGCTCGACCAGGCAGGTACCGATACCGTTGGTGCCTTCGCGGGCCTCGCTCCAGTCGGCGCCGAGCCACAGCCCGGCACGCTCGAAGATGCGCCGCTCGCTGGGCGCGGTGACGCAGTTGAGGATCACCCCGCGAGCATCGGTCAGCAGCACTGCATGCCCGGCACCGGACAACTGCTGGTGCAGGCTGTTCATCTCGTTTTCGGCGATCTGCAGCACCTGGCGCAGGCGCTCGCGGCTCTCCAGCAGGCGGCCGTGTTCGAGCACCACCGGTGCCTGGACCCGCGCGGGGTCGAGGTGGTAGTCCTCCAGGCAACGTAGCCAGGAGCGGGCGATGGACGGGTCGCTGCCCGGCCCGCTGGTCTGGCCTTGGGCGACCGTGAGCACTTGCTGGGCATGGCGGCTGAACGGATTGCTCTGCATTTCTTGTTGTTCTCCGCAGATAGAGCGTGCCGTCAGCATCCTCCAGGCGTGAACGCTTTGCAACGTTGCACCGACCCTGCGGTCACGGCCTGTGTCGCAAAGGGTACAAAGTGTCACCCTGGCCGTGCCGAGGCTGGCACAGGTCATTTCGATAGCGGCGTCGCCCTTGGCCCAAGTCATTGATACACAAGGGCCTCCAGGCGCTGGCCCGACCTTTGCTCTACGCTTGGTAACTCCGCAACAATCACAACGACCAGGAGACACATCATGCGTTATGCACATCCCGGCACCGAAGGCGCGAAGGTCAACTTCAAGAGCCGCTACGGCAACTACATCGGTGGTGAGTTCGTGGCGCCGGTGAAGGGGCAGTATTTCGAGAACACCTCCCCGGTCAACGGCAAGCTGATCGCCGAGTTCCCCCGCTCCACCGCCGAAGACATCGAAAAGGCCCTTGACGCGGCCCACGCTGCCGCCGATGCCTGGGGCCGCACTTCGGTGCAGGACCGTTCCAACGTCCTGCTGCGCATCGCCGACCGCATCGAACAGAACCTCGAGCTGCTGGCCATCACCGAAACCTGGGACAACGGCAAGCCAATCCGCGAGACCCTCAACGCCGACATCCCACTGGCGGTCGATCACTTCCGCTACTTCGCCGGCTGCATCCGCGCCCAGGAAGGCGGCGCAGCAGAGATCAACGAAAACACCGTGGCCTATCACATCCACGAGCCGCTGGGCGTGGTCGGGCAGATCATCCCGTGGAACTTCCCGCTGCTGATGGCCGCTTGGAAGCTTGCCCCGGCCCTCGCTGCCGGCAACTGCGTGGTGCTCAAGCCCGCCGAGCAGACCCCGTTGGGCATCAGCGTGCTGATGGAACTGATCGGCGACCTGCTGCCCAAGGGCGTGCTCAACGTGGTGCAAGGCTACGGCCGTGAAGCGGGCGAAGCCCTGGCCACCAGCAAGCGCATCGCCAAGATCGCCTTCACCGGCTCTACCCCGGTGGGCGCGCACATCATGAAATGCGCCGCCGAGAACATCATCCCCTCCACCGTCGAGCTGGGCGGCAAGTCGCCGAACGTGTACTTCGAGGACATCATGCAGGCCGAGCCGAGCTTCATCGACAAGGCGGCCGAAGGCATGGTGCTGGCGTTCTTCAACCAGGGCGAGGTGTGCACCTGCCCGTCGCGTGCCCTGGTGCAGGAATCGATCTACCCGCAGTTCATGGAAGTGGTGATGAAGAAAGTGCTGCAGATCAAGCGCGGCGACCCGCTGGACACCGACACCATGGTCGGCGCCCAGGCTTCGCAGCAGCAGTTCGAGAAGATCCAGTCCTACCTCAAGATCGCCCAGGAAGAGGGCGCGGAGCTGCTCACCGGCGGCAAGGTCGAGCAACTCGAAGGCGCGCTGGCCAGCGGTTACTACATCCAGCCGACCCTGCTCAAAGGCAACAACAAGATGCGCGTTTTCCAAGAGGAGATCTTTGGCCCGGTGGTCAGCGTCACCACCTTCAAGGACGAGGCCGAGGCCCTGGCGATTGCCAACGACACCGAGTTCGGCCTGGGCGCCGGCGTGTGGACCCGCGACATCAACCGCGCCTATCGCATGGGTCGCGGCATCAAGGCCGGCCGCGTATGGACCAACTGCTACCACCTGTACCCGGCGCATGCCGCGTTCGGTGGCTACAAGAAGTCCGGCGTCGGCCGTGAAACCCACAAGATGATGCTCGACCACTACCAGCAGACCAAGAACCTGCTGGTGAGCTACGACATCAACCCGCTGGGCTTCTTCTAGATCGTGGATTAGGGCTGCTTTGCAGCCCTTTCGCCGCGGTTCGTCGCCACGGCAAGCCGGCTCCCACAGGGACTGCGCATTGCTCTGTGGGAGCTGGCTTGCCAGCGATGAAGCAACCACCGTTATCAGGCCATTTGCGGTTGCCGTGCAGCACCTGCTCTGGCTCGCTTCCTGCAGTACCTATCACCATCGGCCCGGAACCCTTCCGGCCACCAAGAAGAAAAACAGGTGAATCCATGCCAAGCGATCATTCCGCCGGCGCGCCGGCAAGCTCCTCCGTCGACTTCGAAAAGGTCGGCTCGGACTATTTCCAGCAACGTGAACTGAAGAAAGGCGCCGCCGGCTGGGTCCTGCTGGTGGGCCTGGGCGTGGCCTATGTGATCTCCGGCGACTACGCCGGCTGGAACTTCGGCCTGGCACAAGGCGGCTGGGGCGGCATGTTCCTCGCCACCCTGCTGATGGCCACCATGTACCTGTGCATGTGCTTTTCTCTGGCGGAACTGTCGTCGATGATCCCCACCGCCGGCGGCGGCTACGGCTTCGCCCGCAGCGCCTTCGGCCCCTGGGGCGGCTTCCTCACCGGCACGGCGATCCTCATCGAGTACGCCATCGCGCCCGCAGCCATCGCCGTGTTCATCGGTGCCTACTGCCAGTCGCTGTTCGGTATCGGCGGCTGGATGATCTACCTGGCCTTCTACATCGTGTTCATCGGCATCCACATCTTCGGGGTCGGCGAGGCGCTGAAGCTGATGTTCATCATCACCGCGGTCGCCGCCATCGCCCTGGCCGTATTCCTGATCGGCATGGTGCCGCATTTCGATGCAGCGAACCTGTTCGACATCGCCAAGACCGACGCCGTTGGCGCCAGCAGCTTCCTGCCGTTCGGCTATGTCGGCGTCTGGGCGGCGATCCCCTATGCGATCTGGTTCTTCCTCGCGGTCGAAGGCGTGCCACTGGCCGCCGAGGAGACCAAGAACCCGAAACGTGACCTGCCCCGTGGCCTGATCGGCGCGATGCTGGTGCTGCTGGCCTTCGCCTTGCTGATCCTGGTGGTCGGCCCCGGTGGCGCCGGTTCCGAAGCCCTCAAGGCCTCGGGCAACCCGCTGGTCGAGGCGCTGTCGAAGGCCTACGGCGGTTCGACCTGGATGGGCGGCTTCGTCAACCTGGTGGGCCTGGCCGGCCTGATCGCCAGTTTCTTCTCGATCATCTATGCCTATTCGCGGCAGATCTTCGCCCTTTCCCGCGCGGGCTACTTGCCACGCAAGCTGTCCGAAACCAACAAGAGCAAGGCCCCAGTGCTGGCCCTGGTGATCCCCGGGATCATCGGCTTCGCCCTGTCGCTGACCGGCCAGGGCGACCTGCTGATCCTGGTGGCGGTGTTCGGCGCCACGCTGTCCTACGTGCTGATGATGGCCGCGCACATCACCCTGCGTATCCGTCGCCCTAAAATGGAGCGTCCGTACCGCACCCCCGGCGGCATCTTCACTTCGAGCGTGGCCCTGGTGCTGGCCTGCATCGCCGTGGTCGCCGGTTTCCTGGTCGACCCCCGGGTGGTGATTGGCGCCGCGGTGATCTATGCAGTATTAATTGCCTACTTTGCGTTCTACAGCCGCCACCACCTGGTGGCCGGTACACCGGAAGAGGAATTCGCCGCGATCCAGAAGGCCGAAGAGGCCCTGCACTGATTGCCGACTTGCGCCGCAGGCCAGTCCTGCGGCGCCCTGGAGATTCTGTATGGCAAGTTTCACGCATCCCGTGGGCCACCAGGTCTACCGCTTCGACAGCCTCAAGGACGTGATGGCCAAGGCCAGCCCGGCACGCTCGGGCGACTACCTGGCCGGCGTCGCCGCCAGTAACGACGGCGAGCGGGTGGCCGCGCAGATGGCCCTGGCCAACATCCCGCTCAAGCATTTTCTCAGCGAAGCGCTGATCCCCTACGAACAGGACGAAGTCACCCGCCTGATCATCGACACCCACGACACCGCAGCCTTCGCCACGGTCAGCCACCTGACCGTCGGCGGCTTGCGCGACTGGCTGCTCAGCGACCAGGCCGACGAACACAGCCTCAGGGCCCTGGCCCCTGGCTTGACGCCGGAAATGGCCGCCGCGGTGTCGAAGATCATGCGCGTGCAGGACCTGGTGCTGGTGGCGCAGAAGATCCGCGTGGTCACCGCGTTCCGCGGCACCATGGGGCTGCGCGGGCGGCTGTCGACCCGCCTGCAGCCCAACCACCCCACCGACGAGCCAGCCGGTATCGCCGCGAGCATTCTCGACGGCCTGCTGTACGGCAACGGCGATGCGATGATCGGCATCAACCCGGCCACCGACAGCATCGCCTCGATCTGCGCGCTGCTGGAAATGCTCGACGCCATCATCCAACGTTACGACATCCCCACCCAGTCCTGCGTGCTGACCCACGTCACCACCTCGATCGAGGCGATCAACCGCGGTGTGCCGCTGGACCTGGTGTTCCAGTCCATCGCCGGCACCGAGGCGGCCAACGCCGGCTTCGGCATCAACCTCAACGTGCTGCAGGAAGGCTACGAGGCCGGCCTGTCACTCAAGCGCGGCACGGTCGGGCAGAACCTGATGTACTTCGAGACCGGCCAAGGCAGCGCCCTGTCGGCCAACGCCCACCACGGTGTCGACCAGCAGACCTGCGAAACCCGCGCCTACGCCGTGGCCCGCCACTTCAAGCCGTTCCTGGTCAACACCGTGGTTGGCTTCATCGGCCCTGAGTACCTGTACAACGGCAAGCAGATCATCCGCGCCGGCCTCGAGGACCACTTCTGCGGCAAGCTGCTGGGCGTGCCGATGGGCTGCGACATCTGCTACACCAACCACGCCGAAGCCGACCAGGACGACATGGACACCCTGCTCACCCTGCTGGGCGTCGCCGGGATCAACTTCATCATGGGCATCCCCGGCTCCGACGACATCATGCTCAACTACCAGACCACCTCGTTCCACGACGCGCTCTATGCCCGCCAGACCCTGGGCCTGAAGCCCGGGCCGGAATTCGAGGCGTGGCTGGAACGTACCGGTATCTTCACCCAGGCCGATGGCCGCATCCGCTTCGGCGACAACCTGCCGGCGGCCTTCCGCCAGGCCCTGGCACAGCTGGCCTAGAGGTGAGCATGGAACGACACACCCCCACCCCCGACAACCCCTGGCTGGCCCTGCGCAACCTCACCCCCGCGCGTATCGCCCTCGGGCGCACCGGTATCAGCCTGCCGACCGGCGCCCAACTGGACTTCCAGTTCGCCCATGCCCAGGCCCGCGACGCCGTGCACCTGCCCTTCGACCACGTCGGCCTGCGCCAGCAGCTCAGCGAGCGCGGGCGCGACAGCCTGCTGCTGCACAGCGCCGCCAGCGACCGCCACCAGTACCTGCAACGCCCGGACCTGGGCCGCCGCCTGCACGAGGACTCGGCCCAGTGCCTGCGCGAGCACGCCCAGGCCAACCCCGGCGGCGTCGACCTGGCGATCGTTGTGGCCGATGGCCTGTCGGCGCTGGCCGTGCACCGCCACACCCTGCCCTTCCTGAGCCGTTTCGAGGAGCAGGCCGCCGCCGATGGCTGGAGCAGCGCCCCAGTGATTCTGGTGGAGCAGGGCCGGGTCGCGGTGGCCGACGAAGTGGGTGAGCTGCTCGGCGCGCGCATGACGGTGATGCTGATCGGCGAACGCCCAGGCCTGAGCTCACCCGACAGCCTGGGCCTGTACTTCACCTACGCACCCAAGGTCGGCCTGACCGACGCCTACCGCAACTGCATTTCCAATGTACGCCTCGAAGGCCTGAGCTACGGCATGGCCGCTCATCGCCTGCTGTACCTGATGCGCGAGGCCTGCAGGCGCCAGCTTTCGGGGGTGAATCTGAAGGACGAAGCCGAGGTCCATAGTATCGACAGCGAAGATTCTGCCGGGAAAAGCGGAAACTTCCTGCTCGGTGAAGGGTAAAAAACATGTCACCGAAGGCGGATTGCGCTTCTAGCCTGCTTTAGGCAGCATGCCAGTGGACGCTGCTGGCAATCCGCCGTATTCCCAATGGACTCAGAGGCCCGCCCATGCGCATTATCCAGGCAACCTTGGAACACCTCGACCTGCTCACCCCGCTGTTCGTGAAATACCGCGAGTTCTATGGGCAACTGCCTTACCCGGACAGTTCGCGGGCCTTCCTTGAGAAGCGCCTCAAGCGCAAGGAGTCGATCATCTACCTGGCCCTGCCGGATGATGGCGATGACCGCCTGATGGGCTTCTGCCAGCTCTACCCGAGCTTCTCGTCGCTGTCGCTCAAGCGCGTGTGGATCCTCAACGATATCTACGTCGCCGAAGACTCGCGGCGCATGCTAGTAGCCGACAACCTGATGCGCGAGGCCAAGAAGATGGCCAAGAAATCCAACGCCGTGCGCTTGCGCGTGTCCACCAGCAGCGACAACGAAGTGGCTCAGAAGACCTACGAATCCATGGGCTTTCGCAAAGACACCGAGTTCGAGAACTACATCCTGCCGATCAGCCAGGATTGAGCAAGCCACGTACCGGGGAGCGGGCTTGTAGCGCGGTTGCCGCGATGGCCCCAGCGCGGGGCAAGCCCGCTCCCATGAACACGAAAGCGATCCCACAGTCGTAACCCCTCGCTACAAACTCTCCGGGCACGATCTGGACTTCGCCGTATAATCCCCCTCCTGTCATGTGAGAAAAGTTACCGGCACAACCGGTAAACCCTCCCCAACCATGGCGCTGTCCGTCATCGCGTGCCCGTGGAAGCGGGTCAAGAACACAGGTGCTGTACATGGATTTCAACCCGCTGGACCTCATCCTGCATCTCGATGCCTACCTCGATCTGCTGGTCAACAACTACGGTCCCTGGATCTACGCCATCCTTTTCGCCGTGATCTTCTGCGAAACCGGCCTGGTGGTCATGCCGTTCCTGCCGGGTGACTCGCTGCTGTTCATCGCCGGCGCCGTGGCCGCCGGTGGCGGGATGGACCCGGCGCTGCTGGCCGGCCTGCTGATGGCCGCGGCAATCCTCGGCGACAGCACCAACTACGTGATCGGGCGTACGGCGGGCGAACGCCTGTTCCGCAACCCCAACTCGAAGATCTTCCGCAAGGACTACCTGCAGCGCACCCACGACTTCTACGAGCGCCATGGCGGCAAGACCGTTACCCTGGCGCGCTTCCTGCCGATCCTGCGTACCTTCGCGCCGTTCGTCGCCGGTATCGCCCACATGCACTACCCGCGCTTCCTGGCCTTCAGCGTGGCCGGCTCGCTGCTGTGGGTGGGCGGCCTGGTAACGCTGGGCTACTTCTTCGGCAACGTGCCGTTCATCAAGCAGCACCTGTCGCTGATGGTGGTGGCGATCATCCTGCTGTCGCTGGTGCCGATGATCCTCGGCCTGCTGCGCGGCCGCTTCGGTCGCACGGCCAAGGCCCACTGACCTGGGCATGTGGTCGTTCAGCGCCTGGCGGCGCCGGCGCACCCTGGCCCGCTATCCGGTCGATCCACAGCTGTGGCAGGTGATCCGTGATCGCCTGCCGCTGCTCGACGGCATCAGCGACGAAGAAGACCGCTGGTTGCGTGACGCCTGCGTGCTGTTCCTGCGCGACAAGCACCTGACCACCCTGCCCGGCGTCGAGCTGGACGACGAGCAGCGCCTGTTCCTCGCCGCCCAGGCCCAGTTACCGCTGCTGCACCTGGGCGAACTGAACTGGTACCAGGGCTTCCACGAGATCATCCTCTACCCGGACGACTTCAAGAGCCCCCAGCGCCACCGCGACAGCAGCGGGGTCGAGCATGTCTGGGACGCCGAGCACAGCGGCGAAGCCTGGCAGCAGGGGCCGGTGATCCTCGCCTGGCCCGGCGTCCTGAGCAGCGGCGGCTGGGAGGCCTACAACCTGGTCATCCACGAACTGGCGCACAAGCTGGACATGCTCAATGGCGATGCCAACGGCCTGCCACCCTTGCACAACGGCATGCGCGTGGAGGACTGGGCCCAAGCCATGCAGCAGGCCTACGACGAGCTGAACCGCCAGCTCGACGCCAACCCCGACGCCGAGACGGCCATCGACCCCTATGCCGCGGAAAACCCGGCTGAGTTCTTCGCCGTCACCAGCGAATACTTCTTCAGCGCGCCCGACCTGTTGCATGAGGCCTACCCGAAGGTCTACCAGCAGCTGTCGCTGTTCTACCGCCAGGATCCGCTGAGCCGCCTGGCACGTCTGCAGGCCGAGCACCCGGACTACCGCGCCAGCCACGGCTGAACGCCGCGCATCAGGCCGGGCGTGGCACCCACTGTGGGAATGTGCCTATAATCGCCGCCACTTTTTTGATCAAACACGGGGGCATTGCCCAATGAGCTACAGCAAGATTCCAGCCGGCAAAGACCTGCCGAACGACATCTACGTCGCCATCGAGATCCCGGCCAACCATGCGCCGATCAAGTACGAGATCGACAAGGACAGCGACACCCTGTTCGTCGACCGCTTCATGGCCACCCCAATGTTCTACCCGGCCAACTACGGCTTCATCCCCAACACCCTGGCCGACGACGGTGATCCGCTGGACGTGCTGGTCGTGACCCCGTACCCGGTCGCGCCAGGCTCGGTGATCCGCGCCCGTCCGGTTGGCGTGCTGAACATGACCGACGACGGCGGCGGCGACGCCAAGGTCATCGCCGTTCCTCACGACAAGCTGTCGCAGCTGTACGTCGACGTGAAGGAATACACCGACCTGCCTGCCCTGCTGATCCAGCAGATCGAGCACTTCTTCGCGAACTACAAGGATCTCGAGAAGGGCAAGTGGGTCAAGATCGAAGGCTGGGACGGCGCCGACGCCGCCCGCGCCGCGATCACCAAGTCGGTCGCAGCCTACAAGGGCTGAACCTGACACGAAGAAAACCCTGCTCCGGCAGGGTTTTTTTATGGGCACCGTCAGCCACCCGGCAGCGGGCCTGAGGCAACGTGTTGGCCCTGCAATTGGGCACCATATCGAATCTTCCTACCTGATCCTCAGCTACCACCTACAAATCGCCATATTTCCTACAAATACCCTCGACATCGGGTTGATTTCCACACCGTTCGACGGGAGATAGACTCGCCGTCATGAAAACATCCGGTGACCGTCTCAAAGCCCTCCTGCTGGAGTGCAACCTGACCCCTTCCGACTTTGCCGCGCAGCGCAAGGTCACGCCGCAGCACGTCAACAACTGGTTCAAACGCGGCGTGCCCCAGGCCAGGCTCGACGAGCTCGCCGACCTGTTCTGCGTGCGCAGGCGCTGGCTGCGCAGTGGCGAGGGCCCGAAGCATCCGACACCGCTCGCACCCGCCCGCTGCGTGCCCCAGGGCATTGCACTGCCACCGCCGCTGCTGGGCCTGGACACAGGCATGGCGCACCTGCCCCTGCATCACCTGCAGCAGGGCAGCCTGCAGGCGCTGCCGGGGCATTACCAGCCGGTTCCCCGCCGAGCCCTGGACGCCTTGCAGGTGTCGACGGAAAAAGCCATCTGCCTCGGTATGCCCGGCAACAACATGCTGCCCCTGCTGCCGGAGGGCACCCTGCTAGCCGTCGACCGCAGCTTCACCCGGGTGGTCGAAGGCGAATGCTACGCACTGCTGCACAATGGCCGCCTGCGGGTGCACCATCTCACCCTGGGCCAGAACGGCACGCTGTGCCTGCACAGCCATGACCGCCTCAACCACCCCTGCGAACGCTACACGGCCTATCAACGCCGCGTGCAGAAGGTGGAAATCCTCGGCTGGGTGTTCTGGTGGTCGTGCCTGCGTCCTGCGCGCCCAGGCTGAAACACCTCGCACCACTTTTTGCTGGGCAGGGGCCACGCACACGGGTATGCTACGCGGCACATCATGCCCCCTGATGGTGCAAGCCGCATTCCAGAGGGCCTGGCGACGCCTCACACAGCCGTCCGCCATCTTTTTCAGGCCATGTTGCCAACCGTTTAAGGCGGTTGCGGCTTATCAAAAATGAGCCAAGACCGTCCCCGAGAAGCCGGCCACAAGCCGGCTTTTTAATTGTCAGGCCCTGAGCGTTGAGCTTAAGGTGTAAACGCTTGAGCATCTTGTTGACTCCGACTATTTTCATTCTGCGTCAGAGAGCTCGTATCGCTTGATACATGGCAGAATCCTTCCTAAAACGCAAGAGCTCTATGAAAAATTAGCCCCATAGAGGCTTCGTCGAATTATAGAAAGTTCTTATATCAAAACCTAACGCGCTCGTTACAACTTTCAAAACAGAGCGCAATCAAAAACCAACAAAATTATCTTACCACCTAACAGATGTAACAGCCGATATTTTATCCAAACCAAATCATGCACATTCAAGCCAAGACCACTAAACAAGCGCACCTAACGCACACAATACGCCAAAGAGAACGAAGAAATTATACTTTATTATAATTCCCATTAGCAAAAATACCGCGCCAGCACGCTAAAAACACTCTAGATTCCTAGGAGGAAAGCCTTGAAACTTCTTAACACTTACGAAGAAAAGGATGACGCAGAAGCTGCTTTCAGAATGCTAACAGGAAAAAAAAGGATAGCGAGACGGCACATCTACCATTTACAACCTGTTCGGCATCCCTAACTGGGGGAATCTATATAGAATTCACATGTACAACCTGAGGGAGCTTGAAAAGTTGCTCAAGTCAAAAGAAAACTGGAATAGCGATGATAAAAATCGACATCTGGAGATCCTTGAGACCGTTCATATAGCATCTAAAAACTTCAGCCTTAGAGTCCCTTCACACTGGCTTTAAAGTCTTGGAGGCTTTCATACTGCTGCAAAGCCATTTAAATATAGTGTCTTCTTATCCAAACTGTATTCCCAGATGAAAATTTAAGATCGGACCAAGCCACAGCTGCGAATTTTAAATAATTTTTCCTGTCTTACGCCTTGGAATTCCGAGCCGTTGCCTACGCTCCCACAAACACTTTCGACTAACGCCTAATTTCCGTGCCAGCTCGGTCTCAGTCATGTGTTCCTGGTGCTCGAGCACGAAATGCTGAAAGTAATCTTCTAGTGACAAATTTTCCGTCGGTTCATGACTTGTATTGTTGCCTGCACCCTGTTGCGGGACCAGACTAATGAAGTCGTCGTGCTCCAGATCGCTCAGCTCGATATCGATACCCAGCAGCTCGGCCGATATTTCCGAGCCCTCTGACAGAATGACTGCCCGCTCGATTGCGTTCTCTAGTTCCCGCACGTTGCCGGGCCATGAATAATGCCGAATTGCCCACTCAGCATCGGCATCGAACCTTAAGTCAGTACGGTCGGTGCGCAAGGCCTGACGCTGCAAAAATGCGTTGGCGATCTCGTTGACGTCAGCGCCCCGCTCACGCAGTGCAGGCAGCTTGAGCGCGATCACATGCAAACGGTAATACAAGTCCTCACGGAACTGACCGATTTTCGCCAAGTTCTTCAGGTCGCGATGCGTCGCTGCGATCAGCCGTACATCCACCTTCTGCGATTGCACCGAACCCACCCGGCGGATTTCACCCTCCTGCAGTACTCGCAATAGACGCGCCTGAGCTTCTAATGGTAATTCGCCGATTTCATCGAGAAACAACGTTCCGCCGTCCGCCGCCTCCACTAAACCTGCACGCCCGGCGCTAGCGCCGGTGAACGCACCTTTCTCGTGGCCGAACAGCTCGGACTCGATTAGGGTCTCGGGGATGGCCGCGCAATTCACCGAGATCATCGGCGCCTTAGCCCGGAGCGAAAGATTGTGCAGAGCACGGGCGACCAACTCCTTACCGGTACCGGACTCGCCCTGAATGAGGACATTGGAATCGGTGGGCGCGACTTTCCGGATCTTGCTGTAGAGATCCTGCATGGGCGCACAAGAACCGATGATACCAATCTTGCCACTGGCCGCGTTGCCAGCGCCCTTGTCGGTACCAGCGGACTTGCTGTTGCCGCACGCATCGGGGGCAGGGGCACGCGGGCGATCGCGCAGGATCCGCGCCACGGCCTGGAGCATCTCGTCATGGTCGAATGGCTTGGCAATGTAGTCGACCGCCCCCATCTTCATAGAGTCCACCGCCGAGCGCAGACTGGCATAGCTGGTCATGATTAGCACGGGAATCCCCTGGCCGAGCTTGATCAGCTCGGTGCCTGGGGCACCGGGCAAGCGTAGGTCGCTTACGATCAAGTCGAAGGCGCCGATGCTGAAGCGCTCCCGCGCCTCTTGCACCGAGCTTGCCTCGCTCACCTGATAGTGATTCCGCTCAAGCAAACGGCGCAAGGCCGAACGGATGATAGTTTCGTCCTCAACAATCAGAATATGCTGCATTCATGCGCCCTCACTGCGGTCGCCGTCGCAAGCTCCTCAGAAAAGGTAATCTGAGACCTGCACCGGATGTGCTCCCATGATGACTCCACGTAGGCCATTATGCCAGCCTAGCGGTCAAGGTCCGCTTGTCGGTTACGAGATCAGCAATCTCGGGTTGAAAAAATCTAGCCTCGAGAAAATTCTGCTTTCTGAAGATATTTTTTTTGACTACAATTGGTATCTACACTCTTCTTGGACGACCCTGATGTCAAGCTTCAAAACCATTTACTTTCCCGACTATCAGGTTGGTGAATCTGGAAAATCAGGGCTCACAATTTCATTTTCGGATAACGAACAAAGTCTTTATCAATCCGTAAATAAGCTGAGCAGCTTTTCCATTAGAACCGCAATCGGCCATAATTTTTACAGTGACATCGTAAAAGCTGCAGATAAACTGCAAATGACCGTATCAGCTTACGTTAGAGCATCTTTGAATCGATCTATCTCCCAGGACAACAAATCACTGGAAAGTTATGACGCAGCGATTCAATCAACCTTTTCCGGTGGAAAAGGAAGTCCTCTACATGACTGGTTCCCTTACTTGGAAGGCTATTCTCCTGACTTCGTCAGGACGGTGATCGCTCAATACTCACCTAATGCAAAAAGAGTATTTGATCCTTTTTGTGGCTCAGGCACAACCGCATTAACTGCAGCAACAATGGGAATACACTCGATATACTGCGAAGTCAACCCTGTCTGTCGTGATGTTATAGATGCAAAATCGCTGGCCGTCCGACTTGAATGCAAAGAGCGCGATAGGATATCGAAGAAACTGGAAGATATGTCCGCGAAGCTAAACTCAGAAATTGAGTTTTATCGAGAAGACAAAACCTTGTTTAAAGCATTCGAAGCTTCATTTGGCTTGAAGCCTTTTTTCGACGTCGATACGTATAGTTACGTGTTGAAACTGCGATCAATGGCAGATGACCTTATCGCATCTGACAAAAGCGTAGGAAAACTATTCGAGATTGCCGTACTAGGAGCATTGATTCCTAGCTCACTTTTAGTTCGAAGAGGGGACCTTCGCTTTAGAACTGAAAAAGAGCTACTTAAGCACTCTCCTGATATCATCAACCTAGTTTCAAAACGCCTCAGATTGGTTGCAAGCGATCTAAATGATTTAGATAGCAGCGAAGAAGCCATGACATTAGTAGGCTCAGATGCCAGATCTTTGACGACTGACAACGTCGAACCTGTGGACATTGTCGTCACAAGCCCACCTTATTTAAATGGAACTAATTATTTCAGAAACACAAAAATTGAACTCTGGTTCCAGCGACATCTATCTACGAAAAGTGATCTTAGAAAGTTCCGCGACAGTGCAGTCACCTCTGGCATAAACGATGTAACCAACTCAAAGACCGGACTGGGTAATACTCCAGCCATTGAGCTCCTTGATAAAACTCTTAGTGACTTGAGAAAGGAGTCTTACGACAAGCGCATTCCAATGATGGCTGCATCTTACTTTGCAGAGATGACCGAGGTCGTCCGAAGAATAAAGAGCTTATGCCACAAAAATACAAAAGTCGCAATCGATCTGGGGGACTCTTGCTACGGAAGTGTTTGGGTTCAGACCGACGCCATCCTTAGGGCAATCATGGAGCTCGAAGGATTCATGCTAACCGACGAAGTAGTTCTTCGCGAAAGACAGTCGAGAGATGGACGGCGATTGAGGCAAACACTGCAAGTTTTTGGAGTCAAGCAATGAACATGCGTGAAAGCACTTTAGACTATCCTCACATAGACGCTAGGGCATTCCCTAACAGATGGGTCAATTTCCGTCAGGACCTACCTCATCAGAAGGGCGAACTGAATAAACGAAACTGGGGTCATCCATGGCATTCCATTTGTTCTTACCAAGGAAAATTAAAGCCTTCTATTGCACACACGTTAGTGGAAGCCTTACTCCCTGAAAGTGGAGGCGTGATGCTTGATCCGTTTTCCGGCGTGGGCACAATACCATTTGAAGCAAGACTTAAGGGACATCAAGCGTTTGGTTTTGACATTAGCCCTGCTGCCATTGCCATTTCACGATCAAAATTACAAGCCTTCAACATTAAGAATGTGCTTGAAGAACTCCATCGCCTTGGAGACTGGATTAACGAAAATAAAATAAACACTTCAGATTATGACTTTAGTGGCATTCGATTCAATGGTCCATTAGAAGATTACTTCCATCCTAAAACATTCGCTGAAATTGTCTCCGCAAGAAATTACTTTTTACATCATGGATTTGCTGACCCTGCAAGAGCCATGATTATGAGTTGCCTTCTCCACATCCTTCACGGAAACCGGCCGTATGCACTCTCTCGGCGGTCTCATCCAATCACCCCCTTCGCACCTACTGGCGACCCCGTTAAGCACTCACTGATGGAAAAGCTAGAAACTAAACTACAGCGCGTCTTGAAAAGCACTGTTGGTGATAGCTATCAGAGTAAAGTTTACAATCAAGACGCAACTGGCTTGTGGCCAAAAGAAGTAGATCAACTGGATGCAGTTATTACTTCTCCGCCTTTTTTTGACAGCACTCGATTTTATTCTGCCAACTGGATGCGTCTTTGGTTTTCTGGATGGGATGCACGAGACTTCTCGATTCGACCTGCAGACTTTGTTGAGGTAAAACAAAAAGCTAACTTCTCAGTATACGAACCCATCTTTCGCCAGTCTGCTGAACGACTAAAAAACGGAGGCTATTTTGCCCTTCACCTGGGGAAGAGTTTAAAGTGCGATATGGCAAAAATGATAATAAATATCGGAGAGAAACATCTTTCGCTAGTTGACTTTTTTGATGAGAGCGTACTCCACTGCGAAAGTCATGGCATACGTGACAAAGGATCAGTCACGGCGCACCAATATGTGCTTTTCCAAAAAAAATAGCGCGCCAATTATCCGCGCCAGAATCTTGGCGCGGACAGAGCTTTCACTAAAAAAATTTTTTATTCAACGAGGGTTCTCCACACCTTCTCAGCAACAGTATGAAACTCGGTTTTTCTCTCAACAAAAATTAAATTCTCGAAAGGATTCTGAATAAGCGTCAACTTTTGCTCTGCAGAGCCAATATTTTCAACTAACGCCAAATAATAGTTGGCCTTGTAATGTTGAGCTGCCTTATATTCGTTTTCGGTAAAATTAATTTGACCTAACGACCCTACGCTACTTTTAACTTCCAAAACCATTGCGACATCATTCTTACGAGCCCACAAATCAAAACCATAGCCTCTTTTATTAGTAAAGAAAGAGACTACCCATCCTTGAGATTTTAGTATTTTAGCAACGAAACTCTCGGCCTCAGCCCCTACATTTCCTTCTGGAGGAATCGGCGGCGACATTAGCTCGTCTGACTGCGGAGGAGTAGGAATTTTCAAGCTATGTTTTGCTGCAGGTTTAGGCTTAGGTTTTTTTACTACGATACTAGTTACTTTTCCATCACTGGCTTCTTCAACAACCCATTTAGAAGTCAGTAGCAATCGATGCCCTCTTCTTATCATACTAGTCCCAAGAGAAAGCAGAGAAAACGTATGCAGAGCTTGATCACGCCAATTGCTATAGGATTTCTTATTGCCAATTCTATCTAGCACATGAGCATGGAGGCTTTCTTGCTCGTTAGGGCTGAGCTTCCTGAACTCCAAAATTCCGTTAACAGCAGCCGCCACCTCAGACTCCTCCCTAATACGCGATACGAAAAAATCATATTCATCCCTATGAATATAACCTCCACACGCGGATAGCACCTGTTTAACCGCCCTATAAACTGACACATTGAATTCAGAGTACTGTTCCACCCTATCAGAAGGTGACCACGGCTCAACTGCGAATCTAATCTTATCAAGAGCTCGTTCTAAAACCTCAGCCGGATCTATCGCATTGGCAAGCGCAACACCTTCTTCTGTAAGCTGTATCTCTTTCCATGAAGAATTTTTTGTACGTCTTATCAACTGAAGTGGCTTGTCCATTACCAATAAGTGATGCCTACGAAGCTGCAACCCCGGGTTAACCAAGCTGATATTAACAATTCTGCCTATTTGAGAATAATCTTGCTCAGTTAAGGTGATTGGCTGATCGCCAGCCTTACGAAACATATACTCAACAATATCTTTCAGCCAATGAAGTTCAACGTGTACCCGAGTTATAATGAACCACCCACGGTCACCGCGGTTCCCTTCCTCCAGTCGGTCTACGATTTTTTTCTCGACAGCTTTCAGTGACATTGCCATTGGCTCCTTTCGTGGCTGGGGGCTTTTCGTAACAAAACCTCAAAGCGCCGAAGAGATATCAAATTGCCGCATTGGTCGCCACTCAGAATCGCGCCACCATCCCCACCCGCCAGGTCCGTCCAGGTGCCGGCATGAAGCTCTGCGCCAGCGGATCCAGGTAGTAGCGGTCCGTCAGGTTCTGCACCGACACGTTCAGCTCGGTGTGCTCCAGCACCTTGTACTTGAGGAACAGGTCGAACAGCGCCACCGAGCGGTAGTCGATCTGCGGCGTGGTCGCGCCGGTCTGCCAGGGCTTGTCCATCTGCGCGGTAGGCCCCGAGGTATAGGTCATGCGCCCGCCCACGGTCAGCGCCTCATCGAAGAAGCGCAAGCCGGTCAGCAGGTTGGCCGAGAAGCGTGGCGGGTTCTGCGTGTTGGTGTAAGAGCCCATGTAGCTGCCCGGCGTGCAGTCCGGGGTGTCGTGGGTGCGCTGGTACTGATTGGCGCTGGCGCGCAACTTGCCGGCAAAGGCTGCGTCGCAGGTCTCGGTCATCAGGTAGTAGGTGGCCGACAGGTCGGCAAACACCCGCCCGGCATCGTAGTGCGACTGCAACTCCAGGCCGCGGGTGTGGAAGCTGTCGGTGTTGCTGAACGTCATCTGCCCCCACAGCCCCGGGCTTGGGTCGTAGTAGCGGGTGATGTAGTGCTTGATGTCATTGTCGAACCAGGCCAGCTTGGCCGACGCCTCGTCGCCCGCGGTCAGCAGGTCGCTGCGCAAGGCACTCACGCCGACTTCCCAGCTGCGTGAGCGCTCGGGCTTGAGGTGCTTGCCCGGGGTGACCTGCTGGGTGCCCTGGCTGGTCTCGAACAGCGAAGGCAGGCGCAGGCCTTGGGTATAGGAGGCATACACGAAGGTGTCGGGGAGGAACTCGACGTTGATGCCGAAAGCCGGCGAGAAGCCTCCGCCGCTGCTCTTACCCTGCGGGGTGTAGTTGTAGCCGGTGGTCACATTGCTGACGCCTTCCGGGTGGACGACCACATTGGTCGCGCCGGACTCGTTGAACGGCACGCCATTGAACGGCTCGTTGCTGTTCTCGAAGACGATGCCATTGTTCAGGCGCGGGTCGGTGGCGTCGGTGTACTGGCCGTTCTGGTCCGGGAACCACATCATGCTGCCCCAGTGCCCCGGGCTGCTGGCGGTGATCCAGCGCATTTCGCGCTCCTCGCGCCGCGCCTCGGCCAGCACCGTGTTGTCCTTGGTGCGGTAGTGGGCATAGCGGCCGCCGCCCCACAGCGTCACCGCCTCGATGGGTTTGTACTCCAGGTTGCCGTTGAAGCTGAACTCCTGGCGCGACGCATCGCGCAACATGCGGTTGGCGTTGATGTCGTGCTGGGTGGCCACCACGTTCTTCTGCGGCTGCAGGTCCTCGAGCTGGAACGCACCGCCCAGGTCGAGCTTGAAATCGCCATGGTCGGTGCTGAAGCGCGACACATTGCTCAGGTCGCCGCCGATGCGACGATTGTCCTGGCGCGACCAGGCACGGTCGGTGCGGAACAACTGCGACTTGGGCGCCATCCAGGCCGCGCTCAAGGTGCTGGTCTTCGAGTCGGTCATCCACAGGTTGCTGGTGAGGTCCACCCACGGATTGCCTTCGGGCAGGTAGTGATAGCGCGCAGTGTAGGTGTCGATCTCGATTTCGCTGGTGGGGTACTGGTAGATGCCCGCGGTGCCGTAGCGGAAGATATCCGACGGCATGATCTCGCCCATGTGCCCGTCGAAGCGCCGGTAGCCGAGGTCCAGGGTGTGGTCATCGGCCAGCCGCCAGGTGGTCTTGAGCAGGTAGGAGTCGGTCTCGGCCGAAGAGTTGAGCACTTCCTCGCCGGCATTGTAGGTGTTGGCGACACTGGCCTGCTCCTCGCCCCAGCGATCATAGAGGCGGTAGCGGTCCTGGCCCTTCTTGCCGGAGAAGTAGTTGCCCTGGTTGCGGTGCGCATAGGCCGCCACCAGGTCGAAGCGCTCGTGGGAATAGGCGAAGGCGGCGCTGCCGGATTCGGCCTTGGAGCCGAATAGGCTACCGCGCTCATCACGCGGCGCCGCGCTCAGATCCTCGTCCCGGGAGTTGCGGTTGCGGTGTTCAGGCTCCACGCCGTTGTTCCACAGGTTGCCGGTCAGGCGAACGCCGACATCCTTGCCATCGACCAGGATGTCATCGACGCCGATGGTCTTCATCTCCACCGAACCGCCAATCGCCCCCGAGCGGGTGCTGGGGCCCTTGTTCACGGTGACGCTGCTGATCAGGTCGGGGTCGATGTAGCTGCGCTGCTGGGTGCCGCCGTAGCCCCGGTAGACATCCACCGCCTGCTCCGAGCCATCGACCCTGACCGCGACCCGGCTTTGCCCCTGGATGCCGCGAATATTGACGTCCAGCGCGCCGCCGTTGCGGCTGTCGCCCACCTGCACGCCGGCCACGCCCTTGAGCATGTCGCCCACCGACACGGTGCTGAAGCGGTCGAGGTCTTCACGCGACAGGTGCACCGTCGAGCGCGGCGCGCGGTAGGTATCACGCTGCGGGTCGACCATTTCACTGGAGGCGACCACGGTAGGTGTCAGCTCGGTTGCCGTCGCCGATGCCTGGGCCTGAGGGATGAGGATGTACGCCCCCCGTGAGTTGGGCAGCAGCTGCAGGCCGGTATTGGCCAGCAGGCGCCGGGCTCCCTCCTGCACGGTGTAGCGCCCCTTGAGCGCTGGCGCGGCGCGGCCGCGGGTCAGGTCGGGGTCGTAAGACAGCAACAGCCCCGATTGCTTGGCGAACACGCCCAGCGAGGTGCCCAGCGGCCCCTGGGCGATATCGTAGTCGCGGCGCGTGGCGTCGTCGGGCCGGCTGTTCTCGGTTGCCGCCGGGGCGGCCTGGGCCAGGCTTGCGCCAGAGCCCAGCAAACAGCCGAGCACCGCGCACCGTACGGCGAAGCTGATCGGGGACAAGCGTTGCAATGGGTGCGAAACAGGGGGAAGCCGATAGCTGGCGGGCATGCTTTTCTCGCTCGTGAGGTCAGTGCCCGGCACTCGATGCGGGCTTGCACCCCTTCTGTCGCACGACAGCGAAAAAGGTATATGCGTGCGATTCGCATTTTCACTTGATCTTGTGATTTAGCCAAATCTAGTGATAATTGTTTGCATTTACACCCTTGGCCCCGCTGCCCATGACCCTCTTCAAGAACCCGCCACGGCACATCGAGCACTGCGCCGTGACCACGCTGTACGTCGAGCACCACGCCTGGTTGCGCGGCTGGCTGGCGTATCGCTTGCGCTCCTGGGGGCGTGGCGTGGCCGATGACCTGGCCCAGGACATTTTCGTGCGCGTGCTGGCCAGCCGCGACACCACCCAGCCTGATACCCTGCGCCAGCCACGTGCCTACCTGGCCCGTATCGCCAATTGCGTGCTGGTCAGCTGGCGTCGACGGCATTCCCTTGAGCAGGCCTGGCTCGAGGCCCTGGCGTTGCTGCCCGAAGTCGAACATCCGTCGCCCGAGCAGCAGAGCGTGATTCTCGAGACCCTGCACGAGGTCGATGCCGTGCTCGACAGCCTGCGGCCACGGGTCAGGCAAGCCTTTCTGATGGCAACACTGGACGGCATGAAGCAGAAAGACATCGCCCAGGCACTGAACATCGCCTTGCCGACGGTGAAGAAATACATTCACGAGGGCTACGTCGCCTGCCTGAGCCAGATGCCCGATGAGTGAACAGCCCCCCATAGCCCAGGCCATTCTCGCCCAGGCCGCCGCCTGGCTGCTGTTGATGCAGGAAGGACCACTGACGCCGGCGCAACGGCTCGAACTGGAGCACTGGCGATACCGCGATGCCGAGCACGAACGCGCCTGGAACCGGGCGCAGCGCCTGCTCTCCCGCCTCGGCTCCTTGCCTCCCACCCTGGCCCGACAGACGCTGGTGCGCCCGGACAGCAGCCGGCGCACCGTGCTGCGCAGCCTGCTGGTGTTGCTGGGCGCGGCCCCCCTGGGCTGGTGGGCATGGCGGCGCAGCGAGGGTGGCATCGACTACCTCACCGCCCGGGGCGAGCGCCGGGATGTGCTGCTGGCCGACGGCACCCAGGTTTCTCTCAACAGCGACAGCGAGCTGAGCGTGCGCTTCACGGCCGAGCAGCGCCTGCTGCACCTGCGCCGGGGCGAGATATACATCGTCACCGCGGCGGACCCGTCGCGGCCTTTGCGGGTGCGCACCGGGCAAGGCGTCATGCAGGCGTTGGGCACCCGTTTCAGCGTGCGCCAGTTCCCCCAGAAGACCCTGCTCGCGGTCTACGAAGGCGCCGTCCAGGTCCAGCCCGAAGCCGTCGGCGGTGTCATCGTCCAGGCAGGCTCGCAGCTGCGCTTCAGCCGTGATCGATTCGATCCACTGGAGGATGCACGCGACGCTCAGCTGGCCTGGCGCAATGGCCTGCTGGTAATCGACGAGATGCCATTGCTGCAATGGACCCAGGAGCTGATGCGCTACAGCGACCAGCGCCTGGTCTGCGACCCGGCGTTGGCCGAGTTGCGGGTATCGGGCAGTTTCCCGATCGATGACCTGCCCCTGGCCCTGGCCATGTTGGCGCAGAGCCATAAGCTGCGTATCCGCAGCGAGGCCGGGGGGACATTCATCAGCCGCTGACATTACACAGCCGCTCCCGCATGTGCCGTGTAACGCGACGAAATGCCAGCACCTGGCCATTGCCCCGGCACCGCCGTCAATGGGATGATTCGTATTTGCAATGTATTCTCATCAAGGCAATCCCGTGTCCCCCAAGCTCCTCCTCGCCGAAGACGATCCCCGCCTGCGCCAGGACCTGGAACACCACTTCCTGCGCCGTGGCTTCAGTGTTCAGGCCTGCGAGAACGGCACCCAGGCCTTGAATGCGATACACCAGACACACTTCGACCTGCTGCTGCTGGACATCATGCTCCCGGGTGTCGACGGCCTCAGCCTGCTCGACGAACTGCGCCGGCACCAGGCCGTGCCGGTGATGCTGATGTCGGCCCTGGGCGCCGAGCAGGACCGCATCAGCGGTTTCACCCGTGGCGCCGACGACTACCTGCCCAAACCCTTCAGCCTGGCCGAGCTCGATGCCCGGGTCGACGCCCTGCTGCGCCGGGTGGCGCTGGACCGGCGCCCGCCCGCTCCGCGCAATGCCTGCGCATTGGACTTCGACACGGCCAACCATGATGTCGCGCACCATGGCCAGAACGCCGGGCTGACCGGTTCCGAGTACCGCTTGCTCGCGACCTTGCAGGCCCACCCCGGCGAGGCGCTGAGCAAGGCCTTCCTCTACCAGAGCGTCCTGCACCGGGCCTACACCCGCCTCGACCGTGGCCTGGACGTGCATGTCTGCAACCTGCGCCGCAAGCTCGCCGCCATCGGTGCGGGGCACCTGGAAATCCAGGCCGTGCGCGGCCAGGGCTACATCCTGGTCGACACGGAAAGCGCCTGATGCGCCGGCATCCGCTGCTATGGAAACTGGCGCTGCTGCAGGTGTGCTTCTGCCTGCTGCTGACCTGGCTGATCTGGACCTGGGGGCTGTCGGTGGAGCGCAGCACCTACTTCCTCGCCCCCGCCGACCGGGTGTACCTGGCAGGCTTCGCCGAACAGGCCGAGCAGGCCTGGCGCACAGACGGCGCCGACGGCGTGGAGCGCCTGCGCCGCCGGCTGCAAGCCGAGGAGGACACCTGGGTCGCCATCATCGGCCCGCACCTGCAGAGCCTCGGTTCCACCCCGCTGAGCGCCGAGGAGGCCAGCCGCCTGACCTTCATGCGCAAGCTCGACTGGCCCATGAGTCGGCGCCTGCAGGACGAGTTGCCCTATGTGAGCATCGAGTTCCCCAGCCGCCCCCAGGACGGTCGCCTGGTCATTCAGCTCCCCGAGCACCTGCTGCCGACCGGGTTGACCCCCTGGACCCACGTGATCACCCACGGCGTGGCCCCTGCCCTGCTCGCCTTGTTGCTGGGCCTGGCGTTGTACCGCCACCTGGTCGTGCCCCTCAACCGCCTGCGCGACCGCGCCGACGCATTGCGCGCAGACGACCTGGACGGCCCCGGCCTGCCCCTGCAGGAGCGCCGCGACGAACTGGGCGAACTGGCCCAGGCCTTCGAGCACATGGCCGTGCGCCTGCGCAGGAGCCTCGACCAGCAACGCTTGCTGTTGCGCACGCTGTCCCACGAACTGCGCACGCCACTGGCGCGCCTGCGCATCGCCCATGACAGCGGCCTGCCCGCGGAGCAGTTGCGCCAGCGCCTGGACCGGGAAGTGGACGACATGCAGAAACTGCTGGAGGACACCCTCGACCTGGCGTGGCTGGACACCGAGCAGCCGCAACTGGCGACCGAGCCGGTGCTGGTGCTCTCGGTGTGGGAAGCGCTGGTGCAGGACAGCTGCTTCGAGAGCGGCTGGGCGATGGCGCGACTGCCCTGCTCGCTCGGCCTCGACTGCGTGGTGCAGGCCCACCTGGACAGCCTGGCCCAGGCCTTGGAAAACCTGCTGCGCAACGCCATCCGTCATTCGCCCGCCGGTGGCCAGGTCAGCCTGGAGGGCTGGCGCGAGGGCACGCACTGGCACCTGTGCCTGCGCGACCACGGGCCTGGGGTGCCGGAGGCGGAGCTCGAAGCGATCTTCCAGGCCTATCGCCGCCTGCCCGGCAGCGGCGCCGGTTTCGGCCTGGGCCTGGCCATCGCCCGGCGCGCCATCGAGCTGCAGGGCGGACGGCTCTGGGCGAGCAATGGCTACCCTGGGTTGTGCCTGCACCTGCTGCTGCCCGCGGCCGAAAGTGTTTAGAAAGTTAATGCGCTTTACTCTCAAATAAGAGCTATTACCATCTGTGATCTCTTGAAATCAGCCCGCCGCGCCGGAGATCACACATGTCGCCCCGCCCGCTTTGCCTATCACCCTTCCTGCTGCTGTCCAGCTGCCTGCTGAGCAGCGCCGTGCACGCCGCCAACCAGCCCGCACCGATCGAGCTGGAAAGCCAGAACGTGGTGGCCACCGCGCTGGAAGAGACCAAGCAGGCGCCCGGTGTGTCGATCATCACCGCCGAAGACATCAAGAAGCGCCCGCCGGCCAACGACCTGTCGCAGATCATCCGCACCATGCCGGGGGTCAACCTGACCGGCAACTCCACCAGCGGTCAACGCGGCAACAACCGTCAGATCGACATTCGTGGCATGGGGCCGGAGAACACCCTGATCCTGGTCGATGGCAAGCCGGTCAGCAGCCGCAGCTCAGTACGCTACGGCTGGCGTGGCGAACGCGACTCGCGCGGCGACACCAACTGGGTGCCGGCCGACCAGGTCGAGCGCATCGAAGTGATCCGCGGCCCGGCGGCGGCACGCTATGGTTCCGGGGCCATGGGTGGGGTGATCAATATCATCACCAAGCAACCGGCGGGCGAGACCCACGGCAACATGACCGTGTACCAGAACTTCCCGCAGCACGGTGACGAAGGCGCCACCAAGCGCGTGAGCTTCGGCCTCAACGGCCCACTGACCGACACCCTCAGCTATCGGGTGTACGGCAACGTGGCCAAGACCGACGCGGACGACTGGGACATCAACGCCGGCCACGAGTCCGCACGCTCCGGCACCCAGGCCGGCACCCTGCCCGCCGGCCGCGAAGGCGTGCGCAACAAGGACCTCAACGGCCTGCTGAGCTGGCGCCTGACCCCGGAGCAGACCCTGGAACTCGAAGCCGGCTTCAGCCGCCAAGGCAACCTGTACGCGGGCGATACGCAGAACACCAACTCCAATGCCAACGTCAAAAGCATGCTGGGCAAGGAAACCAACATTCTCTACCGCGAGAATTTCGCCATCACTCACCGTGGCGACTGGGACTTCGGCAGCAGCATGGCCTTCCTGCAATACGAGAAGACCCGCAACCAGCGCATCAACGAAGGCCTGGCCGGTGGCACCGAAGGTATCTTCAGCAACACCGACTTCTACACCTCGACCCTGCGCGACCTGACCGCCCACGGCGAGCTCAACCTGCCACTGCACGCCTGGCGCGACCAGACCCTGACCCTGGGCAGCGAGTGGAGCCAGCAGAAGCTCGACGACCCCAGCGCCAATACCCAGACCACCAGCGAAGGCGGCAGCGTGCCCGGCCTGACCAGCAGCGGCCGCAGTACCAGCAGCCAGGCGCAGATCTTCTCGCTGTTCGCCGAGGACAACATCGAACTGCTGCCCGGCACCATGCTCACTCCGGCGCTGCGCTTCGATCACCACAGCATCGTCGGCGACAACTGGAGCCCGTCGCTCAACCTGTCCCACGCGCTGAGCGACACCCTGACGCTGAAGGCCGGCATCGCCCGCGCCTACAAGGCGCCGAACCTGTACCAGCTCAACCCCGACTACCTGCTCTACAGCCGTGGCCAGGGCTGCTACGGGCAGAGCACCAGCTGCTACCTGCAGGGCAACGCGCACCTGGAGGCCGAGACCAGCGTCAACAAGGAACTGGGCATCGAGTTCCAGGACAACGGCTGGGTCGCCGGCCTGACGTACTTTCGCAACGACTACAAGAACAAGATCGACTCGGGCCTGAGCGGCATCGGCCAGGCAGCCGGTGGCACCGGCGCCAACGCCAACGCCACCCTCTACCAGTGGGAGAACATCCCCAAAGCGCTGGTCGAGGGCTTCGAGGGCACCCTGACCATCCCGCTGAGCGAACAGCTGAAGTGGAGCAACAACTTCACCTACATGCTGCAATCGAAGAACAAGACCACTGGCGAGACCCTGTCGGTGACCCCGGCCTACACCCTCAATTCGATGCTCGACTGGCAAGCCTCCGACGACCTGTCGCTGCAGCTGAGCGTGGCCTGGTATGGCAAGCAGACGCCGAAGAAGTACGACTACCAGGGCAAGCGGGTCACCGGCACCGCCAACGACCAGGTGGCACCCTACGCGCTGGTCGGCGCCAGCGGCACCTATGCGCTCACTAAAAACCTGAGCGTCACCGCCGGCATCGACAACCTGTTCGACAAGCGCCTGTACCGCGCCGGCAACGCCCAGGCGGTGAACGGGATCGAGGGCGCGGGCGCGGCCACCTACAACGAACCGGGCCGCACCCTCTATACCAGCCTGACCGCCTCCTTCTGAACCTGTGCCGCCGCGACGCCATCGACGCAGCGGCGGCCTGCCCTGGACGCTACAAGGAGTACGCCCGATGAAGATTCTTCCGCTCGTACTGGCACTGGCGATGACCGCGCCCGCCTATGCGCGCCCCCAACCTGAGCAGAAAATGGACCGCACCCTGCTGCAGCGCCAGGACCTGGCCTATCGCTTCAGCCACCTTGACCTGGACTCGGCGGACGGCCGGCGCCACTACCGCCTGTGGGTGGGAAAACCGCTGCACCCTGCACCTGCCAGCGGTTACCCGGTGCTGTGGATGCTCGATGGCAATGCCGCCATTGGTGCCCTCGAACCGCAACAACTGGAGCAGTTGGCGAGCGGGCAGGCCCCCCTGCTGGTTGCCATCGGTTATCAGACCGACCAACGCATCGAGCGCAGTGCCCGCACCTACGACTACACCCCCAAGGTGCCAGGCCGGGTTGACCAGCATGACCCACTGACCGGCCAGCCCAGCGGTGGTATCGACGGGTTTCTCGACTTGCTCGAGCGACGCATGCGCCCGATGGTCGCCACGGTCGCGCCCATCGATCCACAACGGCAAACCCTCTGGGGCCATTCCTATGGCGGGCTTGCTGTACTGCATACGCTGTTCACCCGCCCAGGGATGTTCAGCAGCTACGCGGCTGCCAGCCCATCGTTGTGGTGGAATGACGGTGCCATCGTCGCAGAGGCGCAAGGGCTGCACATGAGCGACAGTCGGCCGAACCTGCTGCTGATGCGAGGCACCGACGAGCCTGACGAGCCACACGGCTCACCGGGCGACGAGAGTGGCAAAGCGCTGCATGACCTCGCCGGAGCACTGGCGCAGGTGCCAGGGCTGCAGGTTCGCTACGAACGCTTCCCGGGGTTGGGGCACGGCCCGATGCTGGCAGCCTCGCTGCGTAGGGTGGTGGAAGGGATGTACAGGTAAGGGTCGCCCGCAGGCGCCGGCCAATCACCTGGCCAGCGCCTCACCCATCAGGCCTGGCGAGCAGGCTCGGGCGCTGGCCGGACCGGCGTCTCGATGAGGCTTCTCCACTGCTCGATGATGGTTTCCGGCACACCCAACGACTTGCGCAGCGCCTCGACCCGCTCCACCGGGTAATTCGCGAAACGCTCGTTCATGAAGTCGAGGTTGGGGTTCTTGCCACTCTTGTCACCATCGCAGACACGGTACAGCGTCACCTTGGTTTTCCAGGTGCACGGCAGCAGCACACTACGCTCGAGTTCATCGTCAAGCCACCCATAGCGATGACAGCTGGTACCCCCAGTATCACCCGGCGCGCACATGTTGCGCACATCATGGCTGATCTTCGCTTCACGGTCCTTGATGATCCGCGGCCACAGCTCGGCGGCGAACTCGGCGTACATCTTCGCGGCCCTGGCAACCGTGCCGGTCTTGGGCTGGCCATAACTGGACTGCAGCGGGCTGCGTAGCGTGCCATCGCGTCCCAGGCCGTTCGGATCGACAAAAGCCATCTCCTGGAACAACGCCAGTTGCACACCGGCGGCAATCAGGAACACGCCAAAACCGAGCTTGGCGTACTTCTCGTTCATCAGCGTGCCCAGCATCCCGCCCGGGCCGGAGAGGTAAGTGGTCTCGTACTTCTGCAACAGCGCGAACAGTTGTTTGCGATCCTCCAGCAGCGTGAAATCGAGTGATTCCTTGGCCGGCAGGTATTCGGTCTCCAGATGCTGCTGGATGCTCTTGATCGAGCCGTCGATGCTGTCGATCAGGCTCTGCTGCAATTCACCACCGACAATCCGTTTGAGCTCAACATAGACCTGGTCGAAGTAGCTCGGCACGCCTGGCGGAAAGGCCTGCTCGAACAGTGCCTTGCCAATTGCACCACCGACAGCGGAGGCCAGGGACGTGGCCAGCTTGCCACCCAGCTCACCGAATGCCGCTGCAACGACATCCGTCGAGCTCAGCTCCAGATCCGCTGCTGGCGAGCTCACCGGGCCAACTGCCTCGATGAACAGCAACTGGCCATCCTGCCCCACCACCACATCCTTGAACAGGTACACCAATTGCCCATAGTTGGTAGTGCGCAACAGTGCCACCGAACGGACACGACAGCCGTTGTATGGTTTGCCGAGAAACGCAAAGCTCTCCTCCAGCAAGGTTTCGCCTTCCAGCAATGGCGTTTGGCGCTCCACAGCCTGGCGGATGCAGGCAGTGCGCGCGGCATGCTGCCTGAGCACCGAATCGCGCAACGTCGGCAAGGTATCGGCCGAGGTGAGCGGGATAGCGGCCATCAGCCTGGTCATCTGCTGCAGACGCTCTTCATCCACGCCCTGCTCGCCATACTCTGCGAGGTAACGCAGCAGGTGTTGACGGGCATAGTCCGGTGGCGCCTCGGCCTGCACTTTGGCAATGCCGAAGAGGAAACTCACGTTGGTGACCTGATCGAGCTCTTTCGCTGCCTGCATGACGACTCCTGTGTCACTTCAATCAACCGGGTGGGTGCGGAAAATCGTGAACTGCTGGGGTTCGAGTGGCACGGTCGGGCCCTGAACGGCTGACCGGAAAACAAATAGATATCAAAGAGCCACCACCAATACCGGAATCCGTTTGAGTCGGCAATACGCCTGTGACACTCGGTCGAGCACCCGAATAGCTGGATTCAGGGCAGCCCATGCGGGTACCCAACCCCGTGGCACACGGTCGCTGCGACAGCGATGCAGTGCGCAGTTCCTGCGACGCGCTGCGTTGGACGATGCCGCGCAGGTGCCCATCCAGCTGGCCGCTGTCGCCCGCTTCAACCTTTCACGCACACTACCTGACGCAGGGTGTGCACCACTTCGACCAACTCCCGCTGGGCCTGCATCACCGCATCGATGTCCTTGTAGGCCATCGGGATCTCGTCGATCACATCCTTGTCCTTGCGGCACTCCACATGGGCGGTGGCGCGCTGCTGGTCCTCGACGGTGAAGCGGCTCTTGGCCTTCGTGCGGCTCATCACCCGGCCCGCGCCATGGCTGCACGAGCAGAACGATTCCTCGTTGCCCAGGCCGCGCACGATGAAACTCTTCGCGCCCATGGAGCCGGGGATGATGCCCAGCTGGCCCTTCTGCGCCGACACCGCCCCCTTGCGGGTCACCAATACCTCGCGGCCGAAATGCTGCTCTTTCTGCACGTAGTTGTGGTGGCAGTTGACTGCTTCGAGGCTGGCCTCGAACGGCCTTCCCAGTACCTTGCGGGTGGCGGCGACCACCGCCTGCATCATCAGTTCGCGGTTGTGCCGGGCGAAGTCCTGCGCCCACTCCACCGCCTCGACATAGTCGGCGAAGTGCCGGCTGCCTTCCTCGAAATACGCCAGGTCGCGGTCCGGCAGGTTGACCATGTGCTGGCGCATGTCGGCCTGGGCCAGTTCGATGAACAGGTTGCCGATGGCGTTGCCGACGCCACGCGAGCCGCTGTGCAGCATGAACCAGACGCGGTCGGCCTCGTCCAGGCAGACCTCGATGAAGTGGTTGCCGCCGCCCAGTGTCCCCAGGTGTTGGCGGTTGTTGGTCTTCTCCAGGCGCGGATGCTTGTCGGTGATTGCCTTGAAGCGCCCGGCCAGGCCGCTCCAGACCTGGTCGGCGTGGTTCGGCACGTTGTCCCAGGCACCCTGTTCGCGACGGCCGAAGGTCTTGCCATGGGGCACGGCCTTCTCGATGGCTGTACGCAGGCCATGCAAGTTGTCCGGCAGGTCACGGGCATGCAGCGAGGTGCGCGCGGCGATCATGCCGCAGCCGATGTCCACGCCCACCGCCGCCGGGATGATCGCGCCCACGGTGGGGATCACGCTGCCGATGGTCGAGCCCTTGCCCAGGTGCACGTCCGGCATCACCGCCAGGTGCTTGAAGATGAACGGCATCTTCGCCGTGTTCATCAGTTGCCTGCGGGCGTCGTCCTCGACCGGCACACCGTCGGTCCACAGTTTGATCGGCTTGCCGCCCGCCACTTCGAGTATGTTCATTGCCTTGTTCCTTGTTGCGCTACGTCGTGTCGCACAGGGTCAACCCGCCTTGAGGCTGACCATGCCATTCAATACCTGATCCAGGCCACCGAACACCGAAATCCGGTCGATGCGCTCGGCCACCCGCTCCAGGGTTTCCAGCTCCTTCAGGCGCAGGGCCGTGGGGTTGCCTTCCATCACCTTGGCGGTGTTGAGCAGCGAGCGGGTCGCCTGGGTTTCCTCACGCCGGCGGATCACGTTGGCCTGGGCAGCCTTCTCTGCCTCCACTACCTGCGCCAGCAGGGTTTTCATCTCGCCCGGCAGGATGATGTCGCGCACCCCCAGGCTGCTCACCTCCAGGCCACTGTCTTGCAGGTGCGCCAGCAGGTGCTCGGTGACGCTACCGTCGATGGACTGCTTGTCTTCCAGCAGTTCGTCGAGGGTGCGGGTGCCCACTGCGGCACGCAAACCGAACTGCAGTTCGCGGTACAGGTGCTCCACCGGTTTGCTCATCTGCCCGTGGGCGCCGAGTACATCGGTGTAGCGCCAGTTGGCCACCAGGCTCAGGCGCAGGCTGACCTTGTCGCGGGTGAGGATCTCCTGGCCGTTTACCTCCAGTGCCTGCAGACGGATATCGACCATCTCCACCGCGACCTGGCTGCCGCAGCGCCAGTAGCCATGCCGGCCCGGCTCGAGCAACCCGGCCACCACGCCGTCGATCTTCAGCACACCGACATGGAACGCCGGCACCAGCGCCAGCAGCACCAGGTCCATGCCGGCCACGCCGGGGCGATTCAGGCGGACCACCAGTTCATCGTCCAGGCGCCGGCCCTGGTTCAGGTCGATGCGCTGCAAGCCATGCTCGACCTGGCCTTTCCAGTACAGGCGGCGACTGTCCGGTGCCAGCAACTCGACCAGGCGGCCGTCCTCGAAACGCAGGCCGGCCTCGTGCTGCGCCAGGTCCATGGCTTCGAAATGCTGCTCGACCAGAGCTGGTTCATGCCCACGCAGGTACTGCGCCAGCGGGTGGTCGAACAGCGGGGATTGGAGACTGAAGGTGGTCACCGTCAGCCGGTCTTGCCAGTCGAAACGCTGGTACTGGCCAGGCTCGAGAATCGACACGAAGTCGCCTTCGCTCATCAGCAGGCCACGTTCGTTTTTCTTCACCACAAAGCGTTTCAACAGTTTCATCTTGCTCATCCTTTTATCAATGTCCTTGGTTGCAGGGGTCGCCGACTCACCGAGCGCCGTGGGCGAAGCCTGGCGGAGTCCGGGGCCGGGAGCGTTTGCTCCGGCGGCCTCCATCGTTGCGCCAGGCCCGGCCGGCGGGCCGGGTGGGCCAGCGGTGGCCCAGGCGTCCTTCGCAAAAGCGGACCATCCTGGCCCTGGTGGCGTTGCCTGTGCCCCACCTGCGGGTGTTGCGGTTGTAGCTACCGTGGAGGGTAGTGCCGGGACTTGGCCCGGCGAGCGCCTCGCAAGCCTGTTTACAGGCTTGCGCCGCAGTGACCGGTCGTTGCGGCGGCGGCATGCACGACACCGACACCTGAGGTTGGGTACGTGCACCGGCGGGGGTTGATATCCCCTGACCCGAGGGCCTGCCTGGCGATGCGGTCGAAAGGGATATAGCGAGCGGCGTGCCAGGTTTTTATTCGACACTCACAATATTTATTAAGCATCTGATTTATAACGATTTAATTTCAGCTCTCGATTTCAACGGCACACTGCAATGGTCATGACGATTTCAATTTTCATATACCCTTAGATACCTATTTATCTTATTGGATAATCACGGATGACCAAGCCTCTCGTCGCCATCGGCTTTCTCGGCACCACCCTCGATCGCAACGGCAAGGGCGCCGCACGCTGGAACCGGTGGAGGCCGACCATCAGCCTGTGCCAGCAACCCGACCTGCCTCTTGATCGCCTGGAACTGATCCACGGCCCCGGCGCGCGCGACCTTGGCCTGGCCGAGAAGATCCGCGCCGACATCCAGCAGGTCTCGCCCGGCACCGAGGTGCGCCTGCATCCTCTGGCGCTGCGCAACCCGTGGGATTTCGAGGAGGTCTACGGCGCCCTGCACGACTTCGCCAGCGGCTACAGCTTCGACACCGAGGGCGAGGACTACCTGGTGCATATCACCACCGGCACCCACGTCGCGCAGATCTGCTGGTTCCTGCTCACCGAGGCGCGCTACCTGCCGGCGCGCCTGGTGCAGACCTCGCCCTCGCGCAAGCACGACGAAAACAGCGACCCGGCCGGCATCGCCACGCTGATCGACCTCGACCTGTCGCGCTACGACCCGATCGCCTCGCGCTTTCGCCGCGAGCAGGCGCAGGGGCAGTCGCTGCTCAAGTCAGGCATCGCCACGCGCAACCCCGGGTTCAACCGCACCATCGAGCAGATCGAACGGGTCGCCCTGCGCTCCAAGGCGCCGATGCTGCTGGTTGGCCCGACCGGTGCCGGCAAGTCGTTCCTGGCCCGCCGTGTCCACGAGCTCAAGCGCGGCCGCCACCTACTGGGCGGGCGCTTCATCGAGGTGAACTGCGCAACCCTGCGCGGCGACGGCGCGATGTCGACCCTGTTCGGTCACACCAAGGGCGCTTTCACCGGCGCGCAGAACACCCGCGACGGCCTGCTGCGCGCGGCCGACGGCGGCATGTTGTTCCTCGACGAGATCGGTGAACTGGGCGCCGACGAACAGGCCATGCTCCTCAAGGCCATCGAAGAAAAACGCTTCTTCCCGCTGGGCGCCGACCGCGAGGTGGAAAGCAACTTCCAACTGATCGCCGGCACCCACCGCGACCTGCGCGCCAAGGTCGCCGACGGCTCGTTCCGCGAAGACCTGTTCGCCCGCATCAACCTGTGGACATTCGGCCTGCCTGGCCTGGCCGAACGCCGCGAGGACATCGAGCCGAACCTCGACTTCGAGCTGCAACGCCACGCCCGCGAACAAGGCCGCCAGGTGCGCTTCAATCTCGAAGCCAAGCGCCGCTACCTGGCCTTCGCGCACGCCAGCGAAGCACGCTGGGCCGGCAACTTCCGCGAGCTGTCGGCATCGATCACGCGCATGGCGACCCTGGCCGACAGCGGGCGCATCGACGAGGCACTGGTCGAGGAAGAGATCGCTCGGCTGCGCTATGCCTGGGGCCTGGAATCGGCAACCGAGCCGCTGCTGGCCGGCCGCGAACTGGACCTGTTCGACCAGGTACAACTGCAGGCGGTGATCGATGTGTGCCGCCGCGCCCAGAGCCTGTCCGAGGCCGGGCGCCAGCTGTTCGCGGTATCACGCCAGGAGAAGGCCAACCCCAACGACGCCGACCGCCTGCGCAAGTACCTGACGCGGTTCGGGCTGGAGTGGCAGCAACTAAAGTCGTAGGGCTTGCCATCAGGCTGGCTCGGTACGGTATGCTTGCCCAGTCTTCAGGGCGGGGTGAAAGTCCCCACCGGCGGTAAATCGAAAGATGAGCCCGCGAGCGCCCCGGCCATGCCGGGGGTCAGCAGATCTGGTGAGATTCCAGGGCCGACGGTCATAGTCCGGATGAAAGAAGGCGTTTGGCAAGGGCCGTCCAGGCGCCCTTGCGCGCGCATTTTGTTCGCCCCGAGACGTTCATCGATCATTCACGAGGAGCGTTTCATGTCCACCCCGCTTAACAAGCAATTCCCCAACGTCAGCGCCGCCATCGCCGCCTTCCAGGCCGGGCGCCCGGTGCTGCTGCTCGACGACGACGACCGCGAGGACGAAGCCGACATCGTCGCCGCCGCCGAGAACCTGTCGCTGCAGACCATGGCCATGATGATCCGCGATTGCAGCGGCATCGTCTGCCTGTGCCTGGACGAAGCCACCGTCGACGCCCTGCAGCTGGCGCCGATGGTGCAGAACAACCAGGCCCGCCATGGCACCGGTTTCACCGTCACCATCGAAGCGGCCGAAGGGGTCAGCACCGGCGTGTCGGCCCAGGACCGCATCACCACCATCGAAGCCGCGCTGCGCTCCACCGCGCAACAGCGCCACATCGTCAGCCCCGGCCATGTATTCCCGCTGCGCGCCCGTGACGGCGGCGTGCTGGCCCGTCGTGGCCACACCGAAGGCTCGGTGGACCTGGCCCGCCTGGCCGGCCTGCGCCCGGCGGCGGTGCTGTGCGAACTGATGAACCCCGATGGCAGCATGGCCCGGGGCGAGCAGGTGGCGGTGTATGCGCGGCAGTACAACCTGCCGGTGCTGACCATCGAGGAGCTGGCGCGCTATCGCGAGGCGATGGTTGAGCTGGAGGCCGAGCCGGCCTGATCCAAAGGCATCGCGGGGCAAGCCCGCTCCCACGCCAAGTACCAAGGTGCTTCGTGGGGGCGGGCTGGCCCCGCGATGAGGCCAGGCCTCAACGCAACCCCAACGGCCCCTTCAGATACTCATACAACCCCGCCGCACTCTTGCGATAGCCATCGGCTGTCAGATGGACAAGATCAGGCCGCGCCAGCCCCTGCGCCTGCCAGCCGGCGATCGAGCACGGCCCGCCCATGAACCCCTGCCAATCCCAGAACAGCGCCTTGTGCTTGCGCGCCATCTGCTTCTGGATACGGATCACCGAGGCCAGCGGTTGCGGCTGGCGCGCCGCGCAACTGCGCGCCTTGCGCTGCTTGATCGAGTCCGGCGGGCCGACCAGCAGTATCGCCGCCTGCGGCAGGTCTTTGCGCACGCCCGTAAGGGTCGCCTCCAACTGCGCCTGGTACAGCGCCAGGTCGAGCTTGTCGTCGAACGCCTCATTGGTGCCGTAGGCCAGGATCACCAGGTCCGGCCGCACGGCCTTGAGGCTGTCGCGCCAACCCGCCTGCCACTTGCCCACCACCTCCAGGCGCGCGCCGTTGATGCCCAGCGTCGAATAGATCACCCCGGCATTCTTCTGCCCCTGCAGGTACCAGCCACCCAAGGCGACGCCACGGCCACCCTCCACCGTCAGTTGCACCGGCAGGCCGACATTGGCGAACGCCGGGCTGAAGCGCCACTGGCCGTTGCTGGCCGGCAACACCCGGCGCTGGCCGCCATTGACCAGCAGGCTGGCACTCCCGCTGGACTGGTACAACGCCGAGACCTTGTAGCGCTGACGGTCTTCGTCACGCGCCTGCAGCATCACGCTGGAACGGTTGGCCTGCGGCAGCGAAAGGTAGCCGCCCAGCGGAAACTGATGGCTCTGCTGGTTGCGCGCCGACACCAGCTCCCACTGGCGCTTCTCGCTCTTGATGATCACTCGGTCGTTACGGATCCCCGGCACTGGCGAGGCCGGCACCAGGCCAATGCCACCGTCGCCGTAGCGTGCCTGCAGCAGGCGGCGCAGCTCGCCGCTGAACAGGTCGGCGGCGGTGTGCGAATCACCCAGCTGGACGATGGCAACCGGGGCACGCCCGGCATTGCGCAGCTTGCCGGCGAGCAGGGCGACGTTGCCGTCCTGGCGGCTGGCGGGCGCGGCGGTGGGCCGCGCCGCGGGCTGGGCGCTCAGGCTGTTGGCGCCGGTGCTGCAACCCGGCGCGGCGCTGATCAGCAGGGCCAGGCCCAGCAGGTGATGCCATTGGCGCATCTCAATGTCCTGTTACGGTCAGGCCTGGAAAGCTGATCAGCGACAGTATCTGCTCGGCGATCATCTTCTGGCCTGTGATGGTGAAATGAATGCCGTCGTCGACCCGCACCTTCACCCGCTTGCCCTGCGCGGTCTGCACCGTGTACGCGAAGCTGGCGTCGGCGTAGCCGAGGATCGGGTTGGCCGACACGTAGTACTGGCCGTACAGCGCGGTCTGCTCCTGGTAGAGCCCGCTGAGGTAACCCATGGCGGTGGACAGCCGCGCCTTCTCCATGTTCGGCGGCCCGACCCAGATAACCTGCACGTTGTGCGTGCGGGCCTGCTCGAGGATCGAATCGATCCGGGCGCGATAGGCCACCTCCCATTCCGGCGACTTGAAGCGCAGGAACGGCTTGCCTTTGCCCTGGGGCATGTCCCACGGGTCGTTGGGGCCGAGGAACACCACCATCAGGCGCACGTTCGGTTCGTGGTCGAGGGTCTCGGCCACGGTCTTCGGCCAGTTGAAGAAGCCCGGGTAGGCAAGGCCGGTGCTCTGCTTGCTGAGGTTGACGGTGCGGATCTGGTAACGCTTGCGCAAGCTGTTGGCCAGGTGCGGGGCAACGCCCTGCATCAGCGAATCGCCGACCAGGAACACCTCGTCACCAGCGGCCAGGGAGGCCACGGTGCCCGGTTGCAGCAATACCGGCGCCGGGGCGGGTGCTGGAGTTGCCGCTGGCATTGGCGCTGACGCCGGCACTGCCGCGACGGACGGGGTTACAGCGACGGGCGGGGGCACGTGAACAGGCGCCGGCGTGTGCGCCGCACCGTGCGGCAGCGGTTTGGCCAGCGCCGCCGGGGTCTGCAGGTCGACCGAGACCACCGGCATCGGCGCGGGCAGGACCTCGGGCAGCGGCGCTTCGGCTACCTGCGGCGCCGGCTGCAGGCGCTCGAGCAGCTCGTCACGGCGGGCCTCCAGCAGCGCCGTCAGTTGCGCCCCCGTGCGCCAGGCCGGCATCTGCCCCAGCAGCGGGATTTCGCAGCTCTGGTGGTACTTCTGCTGGCAGTAGAGTTTGATCGAGTCCTGGTTCAGCCAGAACAGCAGTGCGGTGGTGACCACGATCGCGTACAGGCCGCGGGCAGCGCCCATCTGTACCTGGAACAGCTGTTTGCTATCAGAAGCTTGCATAGATGAACCCCGGCACGCCCGACTGCGAAGCGAAAATCACCAGCGACACACCGACCCCGAGCGGGATCGGGTACAGCTGCCACGGCAGGCGCTGGAAGGCCGCGCCACTCTGGCGCAGCAGCGCCAGCCATTGTGGATAACTGACCACGAACAGCACGCAGGCCAGCAGCATCAGGCCCGTGGCACTGTTCAGGCCCGCCAGGCTCAGCTGGGCGATGTCGCCGAGCATCTCCAGCGCGCCCTCCAATGTCGGGCTGCGGAAGAAGATCCAGGCGAAGGCCACGTAGTGGAAGGTCATCAACCGCGCCAGCAAGCCCGATCCCGGCAGATTGGCGAACCCCGGGCACCACTGGCTGAACAGCTTGGAGATAGCCAGGCCCATGCCGTGCAGCGCGCCCCAGATGATGAAGTTCACGCTCGCCCCGTGCCACAGCCCGGACACCAGCATCGCCAGCAGCATGTTCAGGTTGCCGCGCCATACGCCCTGGCGGTTGCCGCCCAGCGGGATATAGACGTAGTCGCGGATGAAGCGCGACAGGCTGATGTGCCAGCGCCCCCAGAACTCCTTGAGGTTGTGTGCGGCATACGGCGCGTCGAAGTTGTCCGGCAGGCGGAACCCCAGCAACAAGGCGATGCCGGTGACCAGGTTGGTGTAGCCGCTGAAGTTGAAGTAGATCAGCAGGCTGTAGCCGTACACGCTCAACAGCACCTGCTCGGGGGTGGCGCTGCCTGGGGTGTCGAACACCGGGTCCACCCACTCGCTGCCCAGCCAGGCACTGAGGAAGAACAGCTTGACCACCGCCATCGCGATCAGCCCCAGTGCCCGCTGCGGCTCCAGCACCTGGCGCATGGCCGGCGGGCGGATCTGCGGCAGCATATGCAGGGCGCGGTTGACCGGCCCGGCCACCAGGCTGGGGAAGAACGCCAGGTACAAGGCCAGGTCCAGCGGCGCCGACGGCGCCAGCTCGCGCCGGTTGATCGACACCAGGTAGCTGACCGAATGGAAGGTATAGAACGACAGCCCGATCGGCACCAGCACTTCCAGCAACGGCAGCGCCACGTCGAACCCGGCGGTGGCCAGTGCGGCCTGCGCGCCTTCGACGAAGAACGCCTGGTACTTGAACAGGTAGAAACAGCCCAGCACCAGCGTCAACAGCAGCACGCGGCTAAACCAGCGCCCAGGGTAGCGCCCCGCCAGCAGGCCGAGCAGGTACACCAGCACACTGTAGCCCAGCAGGATGTAAAGCGACTGCAGGCTGAAGCTGGCCACCAGGCCATAGCTGGCCGTCAGCAGCAGCAGGTTCTGCAGCCGGACACTCCAGCACAGGCTCCAATAAAGCAGGAAGAACAGCGTGAAACAGAGGCCGAATTCGATCGAGAGGAAGCTCACAACGTAGTCCATTACATGACGTCGGGGAGGGAAGCCGCTGGCCTGCGGGCCAGAGCGCGCGGATTATGGCAGAGGGCCGCCACCCCCACAATTCGATTGCTTCGCAGATTGCAAGACGGGCCGTCGGGTACAAGTGCAACAAAATGCGACGAACCCGCCCTGCAATTTGCTCCCCCTGCCCCGCTCTGCTAGTGTCGCGCCGTTCTGGACACCACCGAGACTGTCGCCATGGCCCGCAAAAAAGCCTCCATCGATTTCGAACAATCCCTCGCCGACCTGCAAGCCCTGGTCGAGCGCCTGGAGAACGGCGAACTGTCGCTGGAAGAGTCGCTGGCCGCCTTCGAGCAAGGCATCGCCCTGACCCGCGATTGCCAGGGCGCCCTGGCTCAGGCCGAGCAGAAGGTGCAGATCCTGCTGGAGCGTGACGGCGAGCTGGCCGCGCAACCGTTCGACGCGGAGCCCGAGGCATGATCGCCCAGTACCAGGCAAGCGCCCAGGCCCGGGTCGACGCGGCCCTGGAACCCTTGTTCCAAGCCCCCTCAAAGGAGCTCGAGCGTCTCTACGCGGCCATGCGCTACAGCGTGATGAACGGCGGCAAGCGTGTGCGCCCGCTGCTGGCCTACGCCGCCTGCGAGGCCTTCGGTGTGCCGGCGGAGCAGGCCAACGGCGCCGCCTGCGCGGTTGAGCTGATCCATGCCTACTCACTGGTACACGACGACCTGCCGGCCATGGACGACGACGACCTGCGCCGCGGCCAGCCGACCACCCACAAGGCCTTCGACGAAGCGTGCGCGATCCTCGCCGGCGACGGTTTGCAAAGCCTGGCCTTCAGCGCCCTGCTCGATACGCGCCTGAGCCCGCAGCCCGACGCCATCCGCCTGCAGATGGTCCAGGCCTTGGCCAAGGCGGCCGGCCCTGCGGGCATGGTCGGCGGCCAAGCCATCGACCTCGGCTCGGTGGGCCTGAAGCTCGACCAGAAAGCCTTGGAGTACATGCACCGGCACAAGACCGGCGCGCTGATCGAAGCCAGCGTGCGCCTCGGCGCCCTGGCCAGCGCCCGCGCCGGGCAGGTCCAGCTCGATTTGCTGCAGACTTATGCACAGGCCATCGGCCTGGCGTTCCAGGTGCAGGACGATATCCTCGACGTGGAGAGCGACACCGCCACCCTGGGCAAACGCCAGGGCGCCGATATCGCCCGCGACAAGCCGACCTACCCGGCGCTGCTCGGGCTGGAGGCGGCCAAAGCCTATGCTCTGGAGCTGCGCGACCAGGCGCTGGCCGCGCTGGCAGGCTTTGGCGAGAATGCCGAACCACTGCGGGCGCTGGCCCGCTACATCGTCGAACGCCGCCACTGAGGCACCCGTGGGAGCATCGGCGCACCGCCGCTCCCACGCTGATCAACGACACCTTGGCCACACCCGACTGAATGGGCAGCTTTTCCTACAATGGGGTAAACTGCCGCGTCTTCACACCTATAACGACTCGCCTGATGCCCACGACGTTTCAAGAGATCCCCCGCGAACGCCCGGTCACGCCGCTGCTGGACCGCGCCGACACGCCCGCCGGCCTGCGCCGGCTGGCCGAAGCCGACCTGGAGACCCTGGCCGACGAGCTGCGCCAGGACCTGCTCTATACCGTCGGGCAGACCGGTGGGCATTTTGGTGCGGGCCTGGGCGTCATCGAGCTGACGATCGCCCTGCACTACGTCTTCGACACCCCGGATGACCGGCTGGTGTGGGACGTCGGCCACCAGGCCTACCCGCACAAGATCCTCACCGGCCGGCGCGAGCGCATGCTCAGCCTGCGCCAGAAGGACGGCATCGCCGCCTTCCCGCGCCGCAGCGAGAGCGAGTACGACACCTTCGGCGTTGGCCACTCCAGCACCTCGATCAGCGCCGCGCTGGGCATGGCCATCGCCGCCCGCCTGCAGAACGACCCGCGCAAGTCGATCGCGGTGATCGGCGACGGCGCGCTGACCGCCGGCATGGCCTTCGAGGCGCTGAACCACGCCCAGGAAGTCAACGCCGACATGCTGGTGATCCTCAACGACAACGACATGTCGATTTCGCGCAATGTCGGCGGCCTGTCCAACTACCTGGCCAAGATCCTCTCCAGCCGCACCTACGCGAGCATGCGCGAAGGCAGCAAGAAAGTGCTATCGCGCCTGCCCGGTGCCTGGGAAATCGCCCGCCGCACCGAGGAGTACGCCAAAGGCATGCTGGTGCCGGGCACGCTGTTCGAGGAACTGGGCTGGAACTACATCGGCCCGATCGACGGCCACGACCTGCCGACCCTGATCGCCACCCTGCGCAACATGCGCGACCTCAAGGGCCCGCAGTTCCTCCACGTGGTGACCAAGAAGGGCAAGGGCTTCGCCCCGGCCGAGGTCGACCCGATCGGCTACCACGCCATCACCAAGCTGGAGCCGGCCGACAAGCCGGTCGCGCCGAAGAAGACCAGCGGCCCGAAGTACGCCTCGGTGTTCGGCCAGTGGCTCTGCGACATGGCCGCCGCCGACAATCGCCTGGTGGGCATCACCCCGGCGATGAAGGAAGGCTCGGACCTGATCGACTTCAGCGAACGCTACCCGGAGCGCTACTTCGACGTCGCCATCGCCGAGCAGCACGCGGTCACCCTGGCCGCGGGCATGGCCTGCGAGGGTGCCAAGCCGGTGGTGGCGATCTACTCGACCTTCCTGCAACGCGCCTATGACCAGCTGATCCACGACGTGGCGGTACAGGACCTCGATGTGCTGTTTGCCATCGACCGCGCCGGCCTGGTCGGCGAGGACGGCCCGACCCACGCCGGCGCCTACGACCTGTCCTACCTGCGCTGCATCCCCGGCATGCTGGTGATGACCCCGAGCGACGAGAACGAGCTGCGCAAGATGCTCAGCACCGGCCACCACTACAAGGGCCCGGCCGCCGTGCGCTACCCACGCGGCACCGGCCCGAATGCGCCGATCAGCGGCGATCTGGAGCCACTGGACATCGGCAAGGGCGTGGTCCGCCGCCAGGGTGGCAAGGTCGCCCTGCTCGTGTTCGGCGTACAGCTGGCCGCAGCCCTGCAGGTGGCCGAGCAGATCGATGCCACCGTGGTCGACATGCGTTTCGTCAAGCCACTGGACGAGGCACTGGTGCTGGAAATGGCCGCCAGCCATGAGCTGCTGGTGACCATCGAAGAGAATGCCATCATGGGTGGCGCCGGCGCAGCGGTCGGCGAGTTCCTCGCCCGCGAAGCGGTGGTCAAGCCGCTGCTGCACCTGGGGCTGCCGGATATCTATGTCGAGCATGCCAAGCCTGCGCAGATGCTGGCCGAGTGCGGGCTGGATGCGGCAGGGATCGAAGCCTCCGTCAAAACCCGAATGGCCAAGCTCGGACTGTAAGGCCGTATCGCGGGGCAAGTCGCGGCGGTGCGCCGATGGGACTTGCCCCGCGATTGCAATGGAACTGCCCCATGAAGATCCGCGCCCTCCCCCTGCTCTGCCTCCCCGCCGCCGCCCTGGCAGCCGAACCTTCCCGCGATGACGCCCTCAAGCTTCCCGACGTGCTGATCAGCGCCAGCCGCCAGGTCGAGTCGCGTACCGCCACCAGCGCCGCCAACACGGTGTTCACCCGTGCCGACATCGACCGCCTGCAACCCAGCAGCGTCACCGATCTGCTCGCCCGCGTGCCCGGCGTGCAGGTCGCGCCCACCGGCGGTCGCGGCAGCCTGCCGGGCATCTTCGTGCGCGGCACCAAGGCCGCCCAGACCCTGGTGCTGGTTGATGGCGTGCGCATCGCCAACGCCACCTCCGGCGACAGCGGCCTGCAGTTTCTCGGCATCGACCAGATCGAACGGGTGGAAGTGCTGCGCGGCTCGCGCTCGGCGGTTTACGGCAGCGACGCCATCGGCGGGGTGATCCAGATCTTCACCCGGCGTGGCGAGGGCCAAGGCCTGCAACCGCGCCTGCGCCTGGCGGCCGGCAGCAACCAGACCTGGCAGCGCAGCCTGGGCCTGTCCGGTGGCGATGGCGCGACCCGCTTCAACCTCGGCGCCAGCCTGGACGAGACGGCCGGCATCGATTCGACCGGGCCGTCGTATGCCAGCGATGGCGACCATGACGCCTATCGCAACCGCTCGCTGAACCTGAGCTTGAGCCACAGCTTCAACGAGCGCTTCGAAGCGGGCTTGAACCTGCTCGACAGCCGTGGGCGCAGTGAATACGACAATCCTTATGGGCGGCTGGATGAAACCACCTATCTGAGTTATCCACAGCAGCCCTACACCGATTTCAGCGTCAGCAGCCTGGGCACCTGGTTCGACGCCCAGCTGAGCGACACCTGGCACTCCAGGTTGGAACTTGGCCACAGCGAAAACCGTGACGACAAGCGTGACAAGATGAGCGACGAGCGCTTCATCTACAACACCTACCGTGACCAGGTCACTTGGCAGAACGATTTCACACTCGACGAGCGCAACCAGCTGATGCTGGGTGGCGACTGGTACCAGGACCGCTTCCACGGTACGGCGAACTTCAGCGAGGACAGCCGCTGGAACCGCGCAGCCTTCGCCCAGTACCGCTTTGCCGGGGACAGCTTCTCGAGCGAACTGGGTGTACGCCAGGACCGTAACCAGCAATTCGGCGACCAGACCACCTGGAATGCCAGCCTCACTGTCCCGCTGAACCCTCGCAACGACGTGCTGCTCTCCTACAGCGAGGGCTTTCGCGCCCCGACCTTCAACGATCTCTACGATGTGCAGTACGGCAACCCGGACCTGCGCCCCGAGCACTCGAAAAGCTACGAACTGCAATGGCGCAGCCAGCTGGCCAGTGATACACGGCTGGAAGCCTCGCTGTATCGCACCGACCTGCGCGACGCAATCAACTACGACCCCGAGCGTAGGCGGCCCGGCAATGTCGAAAATGCGCGAATCAATGGCATGGAGCTGTCGCTGCAGCAGGAATGGGCCGGTTGGACCTCTCAGTTGGGCCTAAGCCTGGTCGACCCGCGTGACCGGGAAAGCGGCCATACCCTTCAACGCCGCGCTCGTCGCACGTTGAGCCTGGATGTGGATCGACAATTTGCTCGCTACAGCGTGGGGGCCAGCTGGCAGGCCGTCAGTGGTAGCTACGACGATCCGTCCAACAATCGGCGCATGGGGGGCTATGGGTTGCTCGGCCTACGTGGCGGCATGGCCCTGACAGACGAGGTGAAGGTGGAGCTGAAGCTGGACAACCTGCTGGACAAGCAATACAGCCGCGCCCTCTACAGCTACGACGGCAGTTGGCACGGCTATCGCGAAGAAGGACGCACCTGGCTGTTGAGCCTTACCTGGACACCGGCGCTCTAGCATCGAGCAACGCACACAGCCGAGCAGTGGCCTCGATCATCTGCCCGCTGGGCCGCTCCAGGCCCTTGTCCGGCACCACCAGCAAACGCTCGCCCTTCACCGCGCTCAGCCGCGGCCAGTTGCGCCAACTGGCCAGTTGCGCCTCATCGCCCGCCAGGATCACCTCCGGGTCGCGCAGCAGCACCGACTCCACGCTGACCTGCGGGGCGGGCTGGGCCAGGTCATCGAACACATTGCGCGCCCCGCACACGCGCAAGGCGTCGCTGACCACCTGGCGGCCACCCAAGGTGTACAGCGGCTTGTCCCAGACCTGGTAGAACACCCGCAGCGGCGCCTCACGCCGGTAGCGGTCGCGCAGCCCCTGCAGCCGCTCACGCAGGCTGGCGGCATAGGCGCGGCCTTGCTGGTCACGGTCAATACGTTGGGCGATGGCTTCGATCTGGTCGATCAACTGGTCGAGGTTGCCGGGCTCGCCGCTGAACGTGGCGATGCCCAGGCGCCTGAGCTGGTCGCGCTGGGCTGGCGGCACGCTGCCGGGCCACAGCAGCAAGAGGTCGGGCTCAAGGCTTAACAGGCGCTCCATGTCGAGCTGGCCATGGCGGCCGACGGAAGGCAACCGGGCCAGCGCCGGCGGACGCTCGCCGCCATCGAGCACACCGACCAGCAACTCGCCGGCTCGTAGCTCCAGGACAATCTCGGTCATCGACGGCGCCAGGCTGACCACCCGCGGCGCGGCCTCGGCCACGGCGCCGAGACACAGCAGCAAAAACCCGGCGAACAGCGCCCGCATCAGCCGAGCTGGCGCGGGATGCGATAGAGGTACAGCAGCACCACGGTGGACAGGGCGAGGAGAATCTGCGGTACCGCCTCCAACCCGACCAGCACCGACAGCGCGGCAACCCAGGCCGGGAAGCAGGCGAACAGCATGGCCAGGCGGCGCACGCGGGCCAGCTCGATCCAGGCCGCCGGTTCTTCGGCGCTGCCCAATACCTTATCGGTGGCGATCAACGCCCGCTTGTACGCGCTGAAGCGCGGCAGGCTGAGGAACATGCTGGCGGCACCGGCGATGAACAGCGGCATGGCCAGCACCGGGATCAGCGCCTCGCCGTCACCAAAGGCCCAGGCCATCACCGGCAGCGGCAGCAACCCCACGGCCAGATACTGCCACCAGGCCAGCGCCAGCCGCCGCTTCACCTCTGTGCGCGTCACGCCTGGGGCACCTCGCCCTGGTGCTTGTTGCCCATCATGTGGCCGAGCTTGTCGGCCTTGGTGGCCAGGTACAGGCGGTTGTGCGGGTTGTGGCCAGTGTGCAGCGGCACGCGCTCGGCGACCTTGATGCTCATGTCGGTCAGCGCCTTTACCTTGCGCGGGTTGTTGGTCATCAGACGCAGCGACTTCACGCCCAGGTGCTCGAGCATCGGCAGGCACATGGCGTAGTCACGCTGGTCGGCGGCGAAGCCCAGGCGCTCGTTGGCCTCGACGGTATCGGCACCGCCGTCTTGCAGTTCGTAGGCGCGGATCTTGTTCAGCAGGCCGATGCCACGGCCTTCCTGGCGCAGGTACAGCAGTACACCCCGGCCTTCACGGGCGATGGCCTGCAATGCGGCCTCCAGCTGCGAGCCGCAGTCGCAACGCTGGCTGAACAGCGCATCGCCAGTCAGGCATTCGGAGTGCAGACGCCCCAGCACCGGCTCGCCGTCGGCGATATCACCCAGGCTGAGCACCACGTGCTCGCGGCCAGTGGCTTCGTCGAGGAAGCCATGCATGGTGAAGGTCGCAAAGGGAGTCGGGAGTTTCGAGGCGGCAACAAAGACGACGGGCACGTTGTGCTCCTGGGCAGTAGGATTTTTCAGATCGGCCGATTGTATCAGCAGCCCGGCGCAGGTGCGCAGGAGGAATATCGTGGCTTAAGATCGAAAAGTTAGATGCATATGGCCGCACACAGGCCCCTGCGGGAGCGGACTGCGGGGCATTTATTGATGAGGCAGGTGATCATCCGTAAACGGATAAGGCTGCTTCCAGCGCTCAAAGATCGGCTTCAGCTCGCCGCTGCGCACCAGTTGCTCCATGCGCCGGTCGAACAGGTCGCGCAGGACTTTTCCCTGCTCACTGTGGGTGAAGGCCAGGTACAACGGCAGCTCGGCGACATGGGTGCGGCGAAAGCGCGTGGCATCGGGCGCCTGGCCAAGCACATAGTCGACCTCGGCGAGCGCATCGATGTAGAAGTCGACCCGGTCATGTTCGAGCATCGGCAGGATGCCCTCGCGACGCTGGATCTCGCGGAAGTTATGGATCCCGGGCAGATAGCTGGCGTAGTCGTAGCCGCGCACCCAGGCCAGCCGGTACTGGCCGATGGTCTCGAGCGTTGGCACCGGCTTGTCGACCAGGCCCAGGGCATAGATATGGTCCTGGTCGAAGTACCACTGCGGATACAGGTTGTCGGCGTTCTCTTCCTTGTAGGAGCCGACCCAGGCATCCGCCTCGCCGCGCTTCACCAGCCCGACGGCGCGGCTGTAGGGCGCGCTCTTGACCACGACCTTGACCCCGGCCGGCTCGAACACCTTGCGCAACACGTCCCAGGCCAGCCCGCTGCCATCGGCATTGGTGTAGTCGACCCACGCCTCGCTGACCAGACGCACCTGCGCCGGCGCCTCCTGGGCCATCGCACCCGGCCCCGCGACCAACAGCATCGATGCCAGCACCACAGCCTTCAGGCCCATCGCAACGCTCCCTGTATCAGGCCACCGCCCACACCAGAACCTGCATGCCCAGCCAGGCGAACACGCCGGCCAGGATATCGTCGAGCATGATCCCGAACCCACCATGCACATGGCGGTCGACCCAGCGGATCGGCCACGGCTTGAGGATGTCGAAGAAGCGGAACATCAGGAACCCCGCCAGCAGCCACTGCCAACCTTCCGGCACCAGCCACAGGGTGATCCACATGCCGACGATCTCGTCCCAGACAATGCCCTCGTGGTCGTGCACGCGCAAGTCGTTGGCCACCTTGCCGCACAACCACACGCCGAACAGCATGCTGATGCCCAGCAACAGCCAATAACCCCAGTCGGGCAGCATCTGCCACAGCGGGATGAACGGCAGCGCCACCAGCGAACCCCAGGTTCCCGGGGCCTTGGGCAAAGTCCCGGAGCCGAAGCCGAAGGCGATGAAGTGCCACGGGTTGCGCCAGACCGAAGGCGGAACGAACTCCGCAGGCACCTGGTTGGGGTGGTCGGTCACGGTGTCTCCCTGAAATGTTGATAGCCCCGTTGCACGGGGGTGATGTCCTGGCCTTGCGGGTCACGCAAGGTCACGCCCTGGCCTTCCAATACCCGACCGATGACGTGCACCTCACGGGCCAGGGCGGTCAGTGCGCTTTCCGGCACGGTGAACGCCAGCACATAGTCGTCACCACCGGTGAGCGCTGCATGCAAGGCCGCTCCTCGACCCAGGAAAGCCTGTAAAGGAGCAGACACGGGGACCTGCGCCAGGTTCACCTGCAGCGCAACGCCGGACGCCTTGGCGATATGCCCGCAGTCGGCCAGCAGGCCGTCGGAAATATCCAGCGCCGCCGTGGCCAGGCCGCGCAGGCGCTCGCCCAGTTGCAGTTGCGGCAAGGGCGACCAGTAGTGCTCGAGCAATGGCCCGGCCACATCGGCAGCCGCCTCGCGTTCGCCCAGCACCAGCGGCAAGGCCCCCGCCGCGTTGCCCAGGAAACCACCGACACACAGCAGGTCGCCCGGCTGCGCGCCGCTGCGACGCAGCGCTTGGCCGGTCGGCACCCGGCCGAACACGGTCACGGTGATGCTCAACGGGCCGCGTGTAGTGTCGCCACCAATCAGGCTGATACCGCAGCGCGCGGCCATGCGGCCGAGGCCGTCGGCAAAGCCGGCAAGCCATTGCGCGCCGACCTGGGGCAGGGTGAGGGCAAGGGTGAAGCCGATGGCCGTGGCGCCCATGGCCGCCAGGTCGCTGACCGCCACGGCCAGCGAACGCTGGCCGAGCAGCAACGGGTCGCAGACTGCGGGGAAATGCACACCGGCCACGAGCGTGTCGGTGGAGATTGCCAGCTGCTCGCCGGCAGGCAAGTCCAGCAGGGCACAGTCGTCGCCGATCCCCAGGGCCACGCCCTCGCCGCCCTGCGCACAGGGCGCTGCGGCGAAGAAATGACGGATCAGCTCGAACTCACCCATGGCTGGTCAGCGCCGCGATCAGCGCTTGTTCGCCTTGACTTCCGCCTCACGCAGACGCGGAGCCAGCTTGTCGAGCACGCCGTTGACGAACTTGTGGCCGTCAGTGGCGCCGAACACCTTCGCCAGCTCCACACCTTCGTTGATGACGACGCGGTACGGCACGTCGACGCGCATCATGAATTCCCAGGTGGACAGGCGCAGCACGGCCAGCTCGACCGGGTCGAGCTCTTCCAGCGGCGTGTCCAGGCAAGGCTTGAGCGCCTCGTCGATCTCGGCCTTCTTCGCCGGGACCCCGTGCAGGATCTCGCGGAAGTAGGCGCCGTCGATATCGGTGAAATCGTTGTCGACCCGGAATTGCGCCTCGACCTCGTTCAGCGAATGCTTGGCCATGTGCCACTGGTAGAGCGCTTGCGTGGCGAGCTTGCGGGCTTCGCGACGCTTGGCGCTCTTCGAGGGCTTGCCGGCATCCGCGGGTTTTGGATCGCGCGGGTTGAAACGATCGCTTTCGTCGCTAATCACTTGGCCTCCAACTGCGCCAGCAGGCTGACCATTTCCAGAGCGGACAGGGCAGCTTCGGCACCTTTGTTGCCGGCCTTGGTGCCGGAACGCTCGATGGCCTGCTCGATGGAATCGACGGTCAGTACGCCGAAGGCCACCGGAACACCGAACTCCATGGACACCTGGGCCAGGCCCTTGGTGCACTCGCCCGCCACGTATTCGAAGTGCGGGGTACCGCCACGGATCACCGCGCCCAGGGCGACGATCGCGTCATAAGCGCCCTGTTGGGCGACTTTCTGTGCCACCAGCGGGATTTCGAACGCGCCCGGGGCACGGATGATGGTGATGTCGCTTTCGCTGACGCCGTGGCGTACCAGGGCATCGACTGCACCGCTTACCAGGCTTTCGACGACGAAGCTGTTGAAGCGGCCAACCACCAAAGCATAGCGACCTTTGGGGGCGATGAAGGTACCTTCGATGGTCTTCAGGGTCATTCCGGAGTTCTCATCTTCAAGAGCGAGGCCGCGCTGTGGCGGCCTCGGGAGGGTTTTGACTCGAGCTTAAGGGCGATCAGGCCGCCTCAAGTCACTCGGAGGGCACGTATTCTACAACTTCCAGATCGAATCCGGATATCGCATTGAACTTCATCGGCGAACTCATCAGGCGCATCTTGCGCACACCGAGGTCGCGCAGGATCTGCGAACCGGCACCGACGGTGCTGTAGGTGGT
>Ga0213828_1000074_pt1 | contig 140443 bp, 136 predicted proteins | sample MC6MC0897MG_FD_180664 | JGI IMG/M metagenome (GOLD analysis project Ga0213828, IMG submission 180664) | Enriched soil aggregate microbial communities from Iowa State University, Ames, United States - MC6-MC0897-MG | ecosystem: Environmental > Terrestrial > Soil > Unclassified | place: USA...
TCCCACGCCTTCTTCAAGGCCCTGCTGTTCCTGGCCTCCGGTGCGGTGATCGTCGCCTGCCACCACGAGCAGAACATCTTCAAGATGGGCGGCCTGTGGAAGAAGCTGCCGCTGGCCTATGCCAGCTTCGTGGTCGGTGGCGCCGCCCTGGCCGCCCTGCCGATCCTGACCGTGGGCTTCTACTCCAAGGACGAGATCCTCTGGGAAGCCTTCGCCAGCGGCAACAGCGGCCTGCTGTACGCCGGCCTGGTCGGCGCATTCATGACCTCGCTGTACACCTTCCGCCTGATCTTCATCGCCTTCCACGGCGAAGCCAAGACCGAAGCCCACGCCGGCCACGGCATCAGCCACTGGCTGCCGCTGGGCGTGCTGATCGTGCTGTCGACCTTCGTCGGCGCCTGGATCCACCCGCCACTGGCAGGCGTGCTGCCTGAAAGCGCCGGCCACGCCGGTGGCGAAGCCAAGCACTCGCTGGAAATCGCCTCGGGCGCCATCGCCATCGCCGGTATCCTGCTGTCGGCCCTGCTGTTCCTGGGCAAGCGTCGCCTGGTCACCGCGATCGCCAACAGTGGTATCGGTCGCGTCCTGTCGGCCTGGTGGTTCGCCGCCTGGGGCTTCGACTGGATCTACGACAAGCTCTTCGTCAAACCTTACCTGCTGATCAGCCACATCCTGCGCAAGGATCCGGTTGACCGCAGCATCGGCCTCATTCCTCGCCTGGCTCGCGGCGGTCACGTCGCCATGAGCAAGACCGAGACCGGCCAGCTGCGCTGGTACACCGCTTCGATCGCCGTCGGTGCCGTACTGGTACTCGGTGCCGTGGTAGTGGCCGCGGTATGACCATGAATCTTGCGACTTTGCCAAAGGAAACCAACCCGTCATGATTTTGCCTTGGCTGATCCTGATCCCCTTCATCGGCGGCTTCCTGTGCTGGCTGGGTGAGCGCTTCGGCTCCACCCTGCCGCGCTGGATCGCGCTGCTGACCATGTCCCTGCTGCTTGGCATCGGCCTGTGGCTGTGGGCGAACGGCAACTACACACTGGCCCCGGCGCCGGGTGCCGAACCGGCCTGGGCCCTCGAATACAAGGTCGAGTGGATCAAGCGCTTCGGCATCAGCATCCACCTGGCCCTCGACGGCCTGTCGCTGCTGATGATCCTGCTCACCGGCCTGCTCGGCGTGCTGTCGGTGCTGTGTTCGTGGAAAGAGATCCAGCGCCACGTCGGCTTCTTCCACCTCAACCTGATGTGGATTCTCGGCGGCGTGGTCGGTGTGTTCCTGGCCCTGGACCTGTTCCTGTTCTTCTTCTTCTGGGAAATGATGCTGGTGCCGATGTACTTCCTCATCGCGCTCTGGGGTCACAGCTCGTCGGACGGCAAGAAGACGCGGATCTACGCGGCGACCAAGTTCTTCATCTTCACCCAGGCCAGCGGCCTGATCATGCTGGTGGCGATCCTCGGTCTGGTGCTGGTCAACTACAACAGCACTGGCGTAATCACCTTCAACTACAGCGACCTGCTCAAGGCCGAACTGCCGGCCGGCGTCGAGTACATCCTGATGCTGGGCTTCTTCATCGCCTTCGCGGTGAAACTGCCGGTGGTGCCGTTCCACTCCTGGCTGCCGGACGCCCACGCCCAGGCGCCGACCGCCGGTTCCGTGGACCTGGCCGGTATCCTGCTGAAGACCGCGGCCTACGGCCTGCTGCGCTTCGCCCTGCCGCTGTTCCCGAACGCTTCGGCCGAGTTCGCGCCGATCGCCATGACCCTGGGCCTGATCGGTATCTTCTACGGGGCCTTCCTGGCCTTCGCGCAAACCGATATCAAGCGCCTGGTGGCCTTCTCCAGCGTCTCGCACATGGGCTTCGTGCTGATCGGCATCTACTCCGGCAGCCAGCAGGCCCTGCAGGGCGCGGTGATCCAGATGCTGGCCCACGGCCTGTCGGCGGCCGCGCTGTTCATCCTGGCCGGCCAGCTGTACGAGCGCCTGCACACCCGTGACATGCGCGAGATGGGTGGCCTGTGGCACCGCATCGCTTATCTGCCAGCCATCAGCCTGTTCTTCGCCGCCGCCTCGCTGGGCCTGCCGGGTACCGGCAACTTCGTCGGCGAGTTCCTGATCCTGATCGGCAGCTTCGCCCACGTCCCATGGATCACCGTGATCGCCACCACCGGCCTTGTGTTCGGCTCGGTGTACTCGCTGATCATGATCCACCGCGCCTACTTCGGTCCGGCCAAGGCCGACACCGTGCTGGCCGGCATGGACAGTCGCGAGCTGATCATGGTGCTGGGCCTGGCTGGCCTCTTGATCCTGCTGGGCGTGTATCCACAGCCGTTCCTCGACACCTCTGCCGCCACCATGAGCGGTGTGCAGCAGTGGCTCGGTTCCGCTTTCACTCAACTCGCTTCGGCCCGGTAAGAGCGCTATGGAATTCACCACTCAACACTTCATCGCATTGGCGCCGATGCTGATCACCACCATCACCACGGTGGTGGTGATGCTGGCGATCGCCTGGAAGCGCAATCACTCGCAGACCTTCCTGCTGTCCACCGTGGGCCTGAACCTGGCCCTGCTGTCGATCCTGCCGGCGCTGAAGGTCGCGCCCTTGGCGGTGACCTCGCTGGTGACCATCGACAAGTTCGCCTGCCTGTACATGGCGATCATCCTGGTGGCCACCCTGGCCTGCGTCACCCTCGCCCACGCCTACCTCGGCGAAGGCTCCAAAGGCTTCCCGGGCAACCGTGAAGAGCTGTACCTGCTGCTGCTGATGTCGGCACTGGGTGGCCTGGTGCTGGTCAGCGCCAACCACCTGGCCGGCCTGTTCATCGGCCTGGAGCTGCTGTCGGTGCCGGTCTACGGCCTGGTGGCGTATGCGTTCTTCAACAAGCGCTCGCTGGAAGCCGGCATCAAGTACATGGTGCTGTCGGCCGCCGGTTCCGCCTTCCTGCTGTTCGGCATGGCGCTGCTGTATGCCGACGCCGGCGCCCTGACCTTCGACCAGCTGGGCAAGGCCCTGGCCGCTACCAGCATGCCAAGCCTGCTGGCGCAACTGGGCCTGGGCATGATGCTGGTGGGCCTGGCCTTCAAGCTGTCGCTGGTGCCGTTCCACCTGTGGACCCCGGACGTGTATGAAGGCGCCCCGGCGCCGGTCGCCGCCTTCCTGGCCACCGCCAGCAAGGTCGCGGTATTCGCCGTGGTCGTGCGCCTGTTCATGCTCTCCCCCGCCGCCAGCAGCGGCGTACTGAGCACCGTACTGGCAGTCATCGCCGTGGCGTCGATCATCATCGGCAACCTGCTGGCGCTGACCCAGAGCAACCTCAAGCGCCTGCTGGGTTACTCGTCCATCGCCCACTTCGGCTACCTGGTCATAGCCCTGGTCGCCAGCAAGGGCCTGGCCCTGGAAGCCATGGGCGTGTACCTGGTCACCTACGTGATCACCAGCCTCGGCGCCTTCGGCGTGATCACCCTGATGTCCTCGCCATACGCCGGCCGTGACGCCGACGCCCTGTACGAGTACCGCGGCCTGTTCTGGCGCCGTCCGTACCTGACCGCGGTACTGACCGTGATGATGCTGTCGCTGGCCGGTATCCCGCTGACCGCAGGCTTCATCGGCAAGTTCTACATCATCGCCACCGGCGTCGAGTCGCACCTGTGGTGGCTGGTCGGCGCCCTGGTGATCGGTAGCGCCATCGGCGTGTACTACTACCTGCGTGTCATGGTCACCCTGTACCTGGTCGAGCCGAACTTGCGTCGCCACGACGCCCCGCTGAAGTGGGAACAGCGCACCGGCGGCGTGATGCTGCTAGCCATCGCGATCCTTGCCTTCGTGCTGGGCGTGTACCCGCAGCCGCTGCTGGAGATGGTGCAGCAGGCTGGTTTGCAACTGATCGGCTGATCGGCTGCCAGCGTCACTAGACACCCCGCCTCGGCGGGGTGTTCTTTTTTGGGGTCCTACAGATCGTCCCCTGTGCTTCGTCTGCCCTTTGCAGCGTCAGACTCCCGCACCCGATCTGGAACCTCGTCCCCATGCGCCCAACCCTGCCCTACTCCCTGCTGGCCCTGTTCGTCGCCGGCTCCGCCCAGGCCGCCAACCGCGTCGAACTCGACCAGGTGCTGATCCAGGACCATCAACAGTCCGAGCTGGAAGCCGCCGCCGATCACCTGCGTGAAATCCCCGGCGCCAGCAACCTGGTGGACATGGACAAGGTGGGCCAGGGCCGGGTGGCGACCAATCAGGATGTGCTGGCCTACCAGCCGGGAGTGTTCGCCCAGTCGGCGGGCAACGACGGCATCAAGCTGTCGATCCGTGGTTCGGGCATCAACCGTGCGCCGGGTGCCCACGGTTCGGGCGTCTACACGATGTTCGACGGCCTGCCGCTGACAGGTCCCGGCGGCACGCCCTATGAGCTGTTCGAACCGCTGTGGCTGAGCCGCGCCGAAGTGCTGCGCGGTGCCAACGGTTTCGCCCAGGGCTCGCTGGCCCTGGGCGGCGCGATCAACTACGTGACCCACACCGGTTACGATGCCGCGCCCTTGCAGGTGCGCTACGAAGTCGGCAGCCGTGGCTACCAGCGCCGGCACATCAGCTCCGGGCAGGTGCTGGGCAACCTCGACTATTACGTAGCGCTTACCGACGCCGAGTACGACGGCTTCCAGCGGCACAGCAGTGGCAGCGCCAAGGGCATCGCCGCCAACGTCGGCTATCGCTTCAACCCGAACCTGGAGACGCGCTTCTACCTGCGCTACCGCGAGACCGAGAACGATCTGGCCGGACGCCTGACCAAGGACCAGATCAAGCACGATCCACGCGCTGCCAATCCAGTGTATCTGCGCCGCGACGCCAGCCGCCCTCAACCTGGTAGCACCTGGCTGGCTAACAAGACGACGTTTTATCTGAACGATGACTCACGCCTAGAAACCGGCCTTGTCTATCACGACTACCCCATGGACCTTCGCGAAGGCGCCAACCGTCTTAAAGTTGCCTACACCGATGTGAGTGGCACACTCAATTACCATCGCCGCGATACGTTGTTCGGCCACGAAAGCAAAACCACCATTGGCTGGAGAACCACCAAGCACCTTCCCAACAGCGGTGCATCGGAGTTCGTTCGTGTGCAGGAAGCCGGCAACGCGCCACTGGCAGTTGGCGAACGAACCCGCGATTTCAGCTATCAGGGCTCCGATACCGTCTTGCATCTGGGCAACGACCTGGAACTGGTGCCGAATCTCTGGTTGACCACCGGTCTGGCGATGATCTACACCCGCCGTGAAAGCGATGTGACCTATCCTACTGTTGGCGGCAAGGTCAGCCAGCATGACTGGGACTATGCGCCTCGGGTCGGCCTGCGCTACGACATCCGACCTGACTTGCAGGTCTACGGCAATCTGAGTCGTTCGGTCGAACCACCTCATCCCTGGGCGCTTATCTGGAGTTCGCCAAAGGTAAAAGGCCAGCAGTTCCAGACGCAGCCAATTGAAATGCAGAATCAGACTGCCACAACGCTTGAACTGGGCGCGCGTGGCGACTCGGTAATCGGCCGTTGGGACTTGGCTTGGTACTACTCTCAGGTACGGCACGAATTGCTGACTGTCGAGATCGAACCGACCGTCACGGGCGAATTCAATGCCAGCCCCACCGTGCACCAAGGCATCGAAGCCGGCCTGGACAGCCTTCTCTGGGAACAACCCGGCACCGGCAAGCTCAGCCTGCGCCAGGCCTACACCTTCAGCGATTTCCACTACCGCGACGACGACAAGTTCGGCGGCAACCGCCTGCCCGGCATCCCCATGCACTACTACCAGGCAGAACTGCGCTACGACTGGCCGAGTGGTTTCTACGCCGGAGTCAACACGCAGATGGCGTCCAAGGTGCAGGTGGACTACGCCAACAGCTACCATGCCGACGCCTACGCACTGCTCGGCGCACGCCTGGGCTGGGATTCGCCCAAGCGCGACTGGCAGACCTGGCTCGACCTGCGCAACCTGACCAACAAACGTTACGCGGCGACGGTGACGCCGGGGTACAACGATGCCGGGCAGGACATCGCCCGCTCGACGCCGGGGGAAGGGTTCGGGGTTTATACCGGGGTTTCCTACAGCTTCCGTTGACCCCGGGGGGCGCCTTGCGCCCCATTCAAGACGGCAACTGCACCTGCGGCTTGGTCGAGGCAAAGATCGCCCAGCTGGAAATGAACAGCGCCGCGATCAACGGCCCGATCACAAACCCATTGAGCCCGAACACCGCCAACCCGCCCAGGGTCGAAACCAATACCAGGTAATCCGGCATGCGCGTGTCCTTGCCCACCAGGATCGGTCGCAGAAGATTGTCCACCAGGCCGATCACCAGCACACCGAACGCGGTCAGCACGATCCCCTGCCAGATCGCCCCGGTCAGCAGGAAGTACAGCGCCACCGGCCCCCAGACGATCCCCGCGCCCACTGCCGGCAGCAATGACAGGAACGCCATCAGCACCGCCCACACCAGCACGCTGGGAATGCCCAGTACCCAGAAGATCAGCCCGCCCAGCGCACCCTGGGTGATCGCCACCAGCAGGTTGCCCTTGACCGTGGCCCGCACCACGCGCTTGAATTTCAGCTGCAGACGGCGTTTCTGCTGCTCGGGCAGTGGCACCGCCTGGCGCACCTTGCGCGCCAGCTCCGCCCCCTCGCGCAGGAAGAAGAACAGCAGGTAGAGCATGATGCCGAAGCTCACCAGGAACTCGAAGGTGCCCTGGCCGAAGCTGAACGCCTGGCCGGCGAGGAACTGGCTGCCCTGGGTCGCCCACTTGGTGATCTTGTCGCGCAGGCCATCGAGGTTGCCCATGCCCATGCGGTCGAGGAAATGCTGGGCATAGGCCGGCAGCATGTCCTTGCCCCGTTCGATATAGCCGGCGATATCCAGCTGGCCACTCTCGATGCGCTGGTACAACGCTGCCCCCTCCTGCACCAGCAGGGCGCTGATGATGATCACCGGCAGCACCGCCACCAGCAAGCAGGTGGCCAGGGCCACCGCCGTCGCCAGGTTGCGTCGCCCGCCACAGCGCAGCAACAGGTGGCGTTGCAGCGGTGCGAAGAGGATGCCGAGGATCACCGCCCAGAAGATCGCGCCGGAATACGGCAACATGATCCAGATGAAGGCGATGGTCACCAGGGCCAGCAACACGGTCAGGGCTTTGTTCTGCAGTACGGTTTCGTTCATCGGCGTTCCTCGAGGGCTCAACCATTTAGTGCGCTGCGCATCGGTAAAAGTGCCGTTGACCCAGATCAATACTTGCAAGGCGCCGCCGCCTTAGCATCCGCGCCTTTTGCCCCGGTGCGCACCATGACCTCTCCCGCCAAGCCCGAACTGCTCGCCCCCGCCGGTACCCTCAAGACCATGCGCTACGCCTTCGCCTACGGCGCCGACGCGGTCTACGCCGGGCAACCGCGCTACAGCCTGCGGGTGCGCAACAACGAGTTCGACCATGCCAACCTGGCCCTCGGCATCCAGGAGGCGCAGGCCCTGGGCAAGCGCTTCTACGTGGTGGTCAACATCGCCCCGCACAACGCCAAGCTCAAGACCTTCCTCAAGGACCTGGCGCCGGTGATCGAGATGGGCCCGGATGCGCTGATCATGTCCGACCCTGGGCTGATCATGCTGGTTCGCCAGCACTTCCCACAGATGCACATCCACCTCTCGGTGCAGGCCAACACGGTCAACTGGGCCAGCGTGAAGTTCTGGCAGGGCATGGGCCTGACCCGGGTGATCCTGTCGCGGGAGCTGTCGCTGGAAGAGATCGAGGAGATCCGCCAGCAGGCGCCAGAGATGGAACTGGAGGTGTTCGTGCATGGCGCGCTGTGCATGGCCTACTCCGGGCGTTGCCTGCTGTCAGGCTACCTGAACAAGCGCGATGCCAACCAGGGCACCTGCACCAATGCCTGCCGCTGGAAGTATGAGGCGACCCCGGCCACCGAGAACGCTACCGGCGACATCGTCCGCGAATTCGAACCCACGCTGGGCATAGGCACCCCCACCGACCAGGTGTTCCTGTTGCAGGAGTCCAACCGCCCGGGCGAAGAAATGCCGGCGTTCGAGGACGAGCACGGCACCTACATCATGAACGCCAAGGACCTGCGCGCCATCCAGCACGTCGAGCGCCTGGCACATATGGGTGTGCATTCGTTGAAGATCGAGGGCCGTACCAAATCGCACTTCTACTGCGCCCGCGCCGTGCAGTCCTACCGCCAGGCCATCGACGACGCCGTGGCCGGACGACCGTTCGACCGCGGCTTGATGGCCAGCCTCGAATCCCTCGCCCAGCGCGGTTACACCGAAGGCTTCCTGCGCCGCCATGTGCACGACGAGTACCAGAACTACCAGCGCGGCAACTCGGTGTCCGAGCGCCAGCAGTTCGTCGGCGAGCTGACCGGGGCGCGGGTCGATGGCCTGGCCGAGGTCAAGGTGAAGAACCGTTTCGCCGTGGGCGATCACCTGGAACTGATGACTCCGCGTGGCAACTACCATTTCGACCTGCACCGCCTGCGCAACCGTCAGCAGCAGGCCATCGAGGTGGCGCCGGGCGATGGCCATGTGGTCTACCTGCCGATCCCCGAGCAGGTATCCCTGGAGTTCGGTTTGCTGATGCGCGACCTGGAAAGCGCCGAGACGGCTGCCTGACAAATCTGTAATCCGCGCCTCAGCCAGCTGACAGGCACTGGCGGCGAGGATGGTGGCAGTTTCGTAGCGAGAGCACGCCATGCCACCGACTCCAACCCGCCGCACCTTCGTCAAGGGCCTGGGCGCCGCCACCGCCCTGGCCGGCCTCGGCCTGTGGCGCCCGCTGGCCCAGGCAGCAGAGGGGCGCTTGCCGCTGCACGACCTGAGTGGCCAGCAGTTCGAACTGTTCATCGGCCAGACCGCGGTCAATATCACCGGCCGCCCACGCACCGCGCAGACCATCAACGCCAGCCTGCCCGGCCCGCAGCTGCGCTGGCGCGAAGGCGACACCGTGACCCTGCGCGTGCGCAACCGCCTGGACCAGCCCACCTCGATCCACTGGCACGGCATCATCCTGCCGGCCAACATGGACGGCGTGCCGGGGCTGAGCTTCGCCGGCATCGAACCGGGCGGCGACTACCTCTACCAGTTCACCCTGCGCCAGAGCGGCACCTACTGGTACCACAGCCACTCCGGCTTGCAGGAGCAGGCCGGCGTGTACGGCGCCATCGTCATCGAACCCCGCGAGCCTGAGCCGCACAGGTACCAGCGCGACCATGTACTGCTGTTCAGCGACTGGTCGGACCAGGCGCCGGAAGCGCTGATGGCTACGCTGAAGAAACAGTCCGACGCCTTCAACTACCACAAGCGCACGGTGGGTGACTTCATAAACGATGTCGCCGAAAGCGGCTGGCGCAACACCCTCGACAACCGCTGGGCCTGGGCGAAGATGCGCATGAGCCCCACCGACCTCGCCGACATCAGCGCTGCCGGCTACACCTACCTGCTCAACGGTCAGCCACCGGACGGCAACTTCACCTGCCTGTTCCAGCCCGGCGAAACCGTGCGCCTGCGCCTTATCAACGCTTCGGCGATGACCTATTTCGACTTTCGCATCCCCGGCCTGAAGCTCACGGTGATCGCCGCCGACGGCCTGCCGGTGACCCCGGTTACCGTGGACGAACTACGCATCGCCGTGGCCGAAACCTATGACGTGCTGGTCACCGTGGGCGACCTGCCCGCCTACACCTTGTTCGCCCAGAGCATGGACCGTACCGGCTTCGCCCGTGGCACCCTGGCCCGCGCCGCTGGATTGCAGGCTCCAGTACCCGAGCCGGATCCACGCCCGGTGCTGAGCATGGACGACATGGGGCATGGCGGCATGGGCCAGATGGACCATTCGAACATGCCGGCGATGGACCACGGCAGCATGGCGGGCATGGACCACTCGGCCATGGCCGGCATGCCCATGATGCAAAGCCACCCCACCAGCGAGACCGACAACCCGCTGGTGGACATGCAGACCATGGCCCCCCGCGCCAACCTCGCCGACCCCGGCATCGGCCTGCGCGGCAATGGCCGCCGGGTATTGACCTACGCCGACCTGCGCAGTCCCTATCCCGACCCGGACGGGCGCGAACCGTCACGGGACATCGAACTGCACCTGACCGGACACATGGAACGCTTCGCCTGGTCGTTCGACGGCATCAAGTTCAGCGATGCCGAGCCGCTGCGTCTGAAGTATGGCGAGCGGGTGCGCATCAGCCTGGTCAACGACACCATGATGACCCACCCCATCCACCTGCATGGCATGTGGAGCGACCTGGAAGATGAACAAGGGCGCTTCCTGGTACGCAAGCACACCCTCGACATCCCTCCCGGCAGCCGGCGCAGCTACCGTGTGACCGCCGACGCCCTGGGCCGCTGGGCCTACCACTGCCACCTGCTCTACCACATGGAGACCGGCATGTTCCGCGAGGTACGGGTCGATGAATGAGAACTGCAACCGCCGTATCGTCACCGGTGTCGCACTGATGGCCTTGCTGGCCAGCGAACGGACCCTGGCCGCAGGCATGGACCATAAGAACCACGGCGCCATGCCAATGGACCACGGCCAGATGAGCCATGGCAGCATGCCCATGGACCACAGCCAGATGAGCCATGGCAGCATGCCCATGGACCACAGCCAGATGAACCACGCGGCGACGCCCCCCGACCAACCACGCACACCCTTGCCGGTAGTCACCGACGCCGACCGCCGCGCCGCCTTCCCGCTCCTGCCAGGGCATCAGGTGCACGACCGGGCAACCAACTGGGCAGTGATCGTCGACCAGCTGGAGTACCAGAACTTCGAAAACAGTGGCGCCCTGAACTGGAACGCCACCGCCTGGGTCGGCGGCGATATCGACCGCCTGTGGCTGCGCACCGAGGGTGAACGCGAACAGGGCAAGACCCACAAAGCTGAGCTGCAGGCCCTCTGGGGCCATGCCATCAGCCCCTGGTGGGAGCTGGTCGGCGGTCTGCGCCAGGACTTCAAGCCCGCCAGCGGCCAGGCCTGGGCAGCCTTCGGCATCCAGGGCACGCCGCTCTATGGCCTGGAGCTGGAAGCCACCGCCTACGCCGGCGAGCGGCAGCAGACCGCGCTGCGCCTGGAAGCCGGTTACGCTATGCTGCTGACCAATCGCTGGATCCTCGAACCCACCGTCGAAGCCAACTTCTTCGGGCGCAATGACGCCGGGCGCGAACAAGGCGCGGGGCTGGCCGAAAGCGAGGTGGGCCTGCGCCTGCGCTACGAGATCACCCGGGCGTTCGCACCCTATGTCGGGGTCAGCTTCAACCGCCTGCACGGCAACCGCGCCGAGCAGGCCCGAGAAAATGACGAGGACAGCGGCCAGACCCGGTTGGTGGCCGGGGTCCGCCTGCGCTTCTAGCCACCCGGTCAATGAATCATGCTGTTTCACAGGAGCTTCACCATGCTGCGCAAACACCTGCTCACTCTCGGCCTGCTGGCCATCACCGGCCTGGCCCAGGCCGCCGAGACCATCGACGTCTACCGCGACCCCAACTGCGGTTGCTGCAAGGAATGGATCAAGCACCTGGGCGACAACGGCTTCACCGTCAACGACCATGTCGAGCCGAACATGAGCGCGGTCAAGCAGCGCCTGGGCGTGGCGCCACGCCTGGCCTCGTGCCACACCGGGGTAATCAACGGCAAGTTCGTCGAGGGCCATGTGCCGGCCGAGCAGGTACGCCTGCTGGCCAACCGCTCCGACCTCAAGGGCCTGGCCGTGCCCGGCATGCCCATGGGCTCGCCGGGCATGGAGATGGGTGACCACAAGGACGCCTACCAGGTCATCGGCGTGACCCAGGACGACCGGGACACCGTGGTCGCCAACTACTGATGCTCAGCCTCTGGGCGCTGTTCCTCAGCGCCTTCGGCGCCGCGACCCTGCTGCCACTGCAATCGGAGGCGGTGCTGGTCGGGCTGCTGCTGCGCGACCCGCAAGCCTGGGCAACCCTGCTGCTGGTCGCCACGCTCGGCAATGTGCTGGGGTCCATCGTCAACTGGCTGCTGGGCCGGGCCATCGAGCACCTGCGCGACAAACGCTGGTTCCCGTTCAGCGCCCGCCAGCTGGAGCGCGCCCAGCAGCGCTACCAACGCTGGGGGCAATGGTCGTTGCTGCTGAGCTGGATGCCGGTGATCGGCGACCCGCTGACCCTGATCGCCGGGATCATGCGCGAACCCTTCTGGCGCTTCGTACTGCTGGTCACCTTGGCCAAGGGTGGCCGCTACATCGTGGTGGCGATGATCACCCTGGGCTGGTTTCAGACCGGGTAACACGTTTCACGGCGGGTAGCAGCCAGCGGCTGCTACAGTCGCTCTATTCCTACCTGGACGGAGTGCTCCCATGTTGCGCGCAACTGCCCTGGCCCTGGCCTACCTCATCACCGGCACGGCCATCGCCGCCGAGCCGCCAACCTACGGCAAGCAACTCGAAGGCTTCGCCTACCCGTACCCCTTGCAGCACTTCGACTTCCAGTCCCAGGGCCAGGCCTTGCAGATGGGCTACATGGACGTTCCCGCCAAGGGCAAGGCCAACGGCCACAACCTGGTGCTGATGCACGGCAAGAACTTCTGCGCCGCCACCTGGGAAACCACCCTCGATGCGCTGAGCCAGGCCGGCTATCGGGTCATCGCCGTGGACCAGATCGGTTTCTGCACCTCGAGCAAACCCGCACATTACCAGTACAGCTTCCAGCAACTGGCCGACAACACCCATGCGTTGCTGGCCAGCCTGGGGGTGGACAAGGCCATCGTACTCGGCCACTCCACCGGCGGCATGCTCGCCACCCGCTACGCCCTGATGTACCCGCTACAGGTGGAACGCCTGGCCATGGTCAATCCCATCGGCCTGGAGGACTGGAAAGCCCTGGGGGTGCCCTATCGCACCGTGGATCAATGGTACGCCCGGGAGCTGAAGCTCGACGCCGAGGGTGTGCGCAATTATGAGCGCACTACCTACTATGCCGGGCGCTGGAAGCCCGAGTACGAGCGCTGGGTGCAGATGCTGGTTGGGCTGAACAAGGGCCTGGGGCACGAGGCGGTGGCATGGAATTCGGCGCTGATCTACGACATGATCTTCACCCAGCCAGTGGTGCACGAGTTCAAGGACCTTAGGATGAAGACCCTGCTGCTGATCGGTGACCAGGACACCACGGCCATCGGTAGCGATATCGCCCCGCCCGAGGTGAAGGCCATGCTGGGCAGGTACAAGACCCTGGGAGCGCAGGTGGCCGGGTTGATTCCGAAGGGTGAACTGGTGACATTCGAAGGGCTCGGGCATGCCCCGCAGATCGAGGAACCCGGGCGGTTCCATAAGGCGCTGATCGACTGGCTGGGGCGCTGAGGCCCCAGACCAGTGCTGACGCTAGTGTGGTGTTTTGCAAATACGACCGGTTAGTTGTGGAACACCCTACTAGGCCCCGCGAGCTACGGGCAGCGCCTCGAGTTGGCGAACGGCGGAGCTACACTTTCTCTCCAGCGCATCCGTCATGGCGATCGCCCGGAAACCTGCAAGCGGCACGGGCTCCTGCCTCCGATGCCCGAAAAGATCGCCGAAGGCATGGGTCTGCCCCAGCGCCTTGTGCTCCAGCACCATCGCGGCGATCTTCTGCTCAGACACACTGCCCTGCCCGGCCAGCGACTCGAAATGCCCGAACAGTCGAGACAGCGGGCCCACAGGATCCTGCAGCGACTTCATCGCCGCGTGGAAGTCATCGAGCTTCGGTAGATAGCCGTCAGCGCCGAAACCGAACTTCACCTCTTTCAAAACCTTGGCAGGATCAATTCCGCCATCGGCCGATACCTCGGTTGGCGCAACCCGCTCGATGGCCTGCGCCTGAACTGCATCGCCCTGGCCACTGGCGACCAGTACCGGTCCCGTGGCACGCGCCGCGCCGTTTGTCTCTTCGACCGTGCTTGCCGCTGGCGGCGCAGGCCGTTGGGCAAACCGCTCGATGAACTGTGTTTCAACATCCTTGATGAACGTGACCACTGCGGCGGCCCCCACCTGATCAGGGTCAGGGAACTCGGCGAATCGCGCGGCAAGGAACCCTACCGCATCAAGGACCTTGCCAGCGGCCTGTCGATCATTGCGCATCAGTTCGATATTGGCCGGGGACTGCGATTCGATCAACGAAAAGCCGTTGGTGATATCGAGCTTGTTGATGCCTGTATCTACCCGCAACTCGGCGACAAGCTGCCCAAGCATGGCGACATTCGTGAACAGGCAACAGGTGCTGCGCATGATATTGTTGCCATTCAGCTGCTCTGTGTAAGTGTCTATGAACTGTTCAAGCGAGAGCTTTTCCAGCTTGGCCGTTATTCGGCTGGCTTGCGACCTCATGACCTCAGGCAGCCCCTTGGCCGTCCCCTCGTTCAACGAACTCATCACATCCGACGCCGACGTCGGAGCCTGTTGGGCAACCGGAGCCGTACTTATGCGAAAGCCAAGAAATTTGGCAACGGCAATGAACAGCCGCATCAGGATGCCATGTTTCTGCGGCTCCTCCTGACGGGCCAACCGCTGCGCAGAATCGGTAGTCTTGACCTGCGCGCAGTCACTGCGCTCGTTGAGTGGGTTCAGGCTGGCACCAAATACCCAACCTGTGGAAACCGAGTCAATCACTCTGCAAACCCCTATCAAAGTACTGGTAAAAAGGACCGCGTCCTCAGTCGATATGCATGCTTCTCGACGCGCTCAAGCCATAACGCCCGCGGCCCGGAATGCCTGGTTGTCGTTACGCAGGATCTCCTGGAGGAGCTGGAGCACTTGGTTGATAAATTTCGCCTCCTCATCGATGTGGCGCTGGAACTGTTCCTTCTGGTTGCCGGCAACCGTTGCTTCAAGCTCCTGCTCCTTGGCCCAGACATCCTGCAGCGACTTGATGGCGTGGGCGATGCCGGTGGCGAACCCAGCCCCACTTTGTGCCACACCATTGAGCGTCTGCAGGATGGTGTTGCGGGTATCGATGCCGTTCTGCAGATGCTTGACCTCGATACGATTGGAGTCGATCTGCTTTTTCGAGGCCATTGTCACCTTGCCAGGCTGACCATACCTGGCGGTATGGCTGGCTTGCTCCAGGCTCTTGATCGTGCGCGCATCACCCAGGTTTCGGAGCATGCCGGTGGTGCCACTGGCCAACGTGATAACACTCAAAGCACCACTGACAGCCGCCGAGGCGAACAGCGCGTTGCTGGCGGTTCTCATCCAGCCGATCTGTTCCTTGCTGGCCTGCACGCTGACCTCAGCCTGGGTTCTGCGCCCTTGCGCGTTACCGTCGCGCACCTGCATGCCAGCGCGGAGAATGGCCAGCAGGCTCTGAAGATCCTGGCTGTAGGGCGTCGCCTGTGGCGCATCCAGGCCGACCTGCCCTGGCCGCTCGCCGGTCGTCGCTTGCGCTGCTGGGCTGGGCATGGCCGACATCGCCCACAAGGGCTTCGCGGCATTCTGCCCCTCGATGAGCGATGACGGCGAGTCGAGGACGGACAATTGATCGATGTTGGTAATAGACAGACTCATGATTGCTCCTTGATCAAGCGATGAAGTTTCGACTGGCGATATCCGCGCAGGCTTTGTGGCGTGCGCTCAGCATTTCCAGCATTTGCTCGATGTGTTGCTGCTTTTTTGCGAGTATTTGTTCAAGTTCCTTGGCCAGTTGCTCGAGATAGCCGTGGCCCTGCTCCAGCACCAGGCGCATTTCGGCCAGTAGCGCCTCGCTGCGCAGCGCCAGCCCTTGCATGACCGAACTGGCCGCCTCACTCGCGCCCGACAGTGTGGTGGTCGCCATGCTGGCACCGCTCAAGGTCATCTGCAGCTTGGCCTGGGTGCCCGCGCTGGCAGCCGAGGAGCCCCCGCTGCAGGCCACACTCTGGATTTTCTGGCCCACCGAAAGGGCAACCTGTGCAGCCTTGCCACTCACCCTGCCGGCCACTTTGGCCGCGACCACCGCAAGGCTGCCGCCACAGGTGAGCACCACCGAGGCAAGCGCCAGGGCGACTTCCACCGCCATCAGCGCAGGCCCGAGGTACTTCATCACTTCTTTGGAGATATGCCCGTCCTCGGCTGCCTGGTTCAACGACATGGACACCACCCCCATGACGCCACCGGCGATCATCAGCGCGCCCGCCACGGCGCCCAGGCCCGTCGCAACCATCACCGTGCCGACCACAATGGACACGATGGCCGCTGCCCAGCCGAAGACCTTGGCAAAAACGCTCGCCGTGCCGGCGTCCTGGTGGCGCTGGGTCACCTCTGCCATTTTCTGCGCGTTGAGCGCCATCTGCTGGCGGTTCTGTTCGGTCATCAGCCGAACCTGCTGCAGGTTGAGTTCGGTCTGGCGGGCGCCCAACCGGCTCAGCAGTTCAGTGAGGCGGATATCCAGCTCGGCATCGGAGATCTCCCCGGCGAGCTGCCCGAGTATCAATGCCCCGACATCGGGTACCGTGGCCAATGCCGGCTGCATGAGGCGCCCGGGGTCGACACTTTTATCGAGCAGGCCGTGAAGGTGCCGTCCTGTTGCCAAGGATTCCTGAATCAACGGAGGATCCAACCTGACACTGCGATCAGGCCGCAATGGTGTGTCTACCGAGGCCATGCCGGTATCGCCTGGCAAGCGGACGGCAGTACCCGTCACTGGCGTTTCAATCTCGCTTGCAGCGGCGACCACCCGCGGTTCAGCGACGAAATGTTCAGTTCGCATGGCTCGCAGCCTCCTTCTGTCGCAATGCCTCAAGCAGCGCCTGCGCCCTGCTCGCCAAGCCGCCATGTTCACCGCTCTCTGCCAGCACCTGCGCATGTTCGTAGCCGCTGCGCGCCGAAACCAGGTCACCCAGATGCTGCTGGCATTCAGCGGCATGCAAGCAGAAGCGTGGGTCGTGCGGTGCGAGCATTGCGCCGTAGGCGTAGGCAGGCAACGCCTCCTGATAACGCTCCAACGCCTGGTAGCAGGCCGCCACCCCGAGAAATGCCCGGGCGTCGTAGTGGTCGAGCGCCGCCAGCCCCTTGAACATCGTCAAGGCATCCTCCAGCCGCCCCGCCTGGTAGAAGCCGAATGCCTGGGCATAGAGCGTTTCAAGCTGTGCCGCGCCAACCCCGCGCAACATGGCGAACGTGCCACCCTCAGCGAAGAAGCCTTCGATCGCCTCGGCCTCGATGGCATCGGCGTCTCTGTGTTGTGCTGCAGTCATCAATCACCTCAGTTCTGCATAATCTTCGACAGCATCGAGTACCATGTCTCGACGAACTTCATCAGCACCTCGGTGGAGGTGGTGTACCGCGACCCCACGTCATTGAGCAGGGTGGTCTGCTCGCTCACCTTGTCCTTGACGATGCGGGTGCGATCGCTCAAGGCCTGGGAGAAGTTGGCCAGCGGGTTATTGTCCTTGTGCCATTTGTATTGCGATTGCAGGCCATCCATCGGTCCACTGACCCTGTGTGGACGACGATCATTGCCGCTGGGCGTGCTTGCCAGGAACTGCTGCACCGTCACGCCTGCACTGCCGTACGAAGCAAGCAATCGGCGTTCAGGGCTGGTTTCCCAGGCAGCCGCATCCAGGTCGTACAACTTCGGGTCAAAAAGGTTGAAGCCCGAATCCTGAAGATCGAAGGTGCCTTTGGCTGCCATGACCACGTTGACCTTGGACTGGATCACGCTGAAGATCTTCAGCTCCGCGGTGAGGCTCTTCAGCTGCTCGCTGAGCTCGATACGCTCGGTCTTCTGCTTGCGCATGCGCAAACCCATCGCCGCCATTACCAGCTCGTCCGTGCGTAGCCGTTCGCCCAGGTTCACCAGCTGCACGGGGGCGCCCGGCAACCACGCCGCATAGGCTTCCAGCAACTGGATCAGCGCATCGACAGGCTGGTCGGGCAGCGGATGCGGCAGCAGGCTGTCGAAGTAGGGTCGACTCTGCGCCAATCGCGCCTGCCCCTCGGGGCCCAGCAAGGTCTCGATGACCTGCCGCCGGCGCTCGCGGCTCAAAGGCAGGCCTTGATCATCCACAGCCGTAATCGCTTTCTGGTCGAGAAACCCCTCCACCCTCTGAATGTCGACCCAGATCTGCGAGGGTGCCACGCGATCGACAGGCGGCAAGGGGTCTGGGCGATTGAATGCGTCGATAGTCATCATCTGTTCCCGGTTGGCTGGGTACCCCGTCTCGAGGTGAGGCTGGCCATGACCAGTCTGAGGTACCGACAGATGAAGTCTATTGAGGCAGTGGCGGTCATTCCGTCAGGCCCGGCCGCGATTTTGTAGTTCAGGGGTACGGTTTCTGACGCCAGAATGGCGTCAGCCAATGCGTCCCAGTGGCTGGATGTTGATCTGCGTGGTGAGTTCCTGAAAGGACAGCACCGGCAGATCGGAATAAACGCCTTCGACCAGCTTGCGCACATAGCGCCGGATGTCCATGGACACCACCAGCACCGGCCTTGCCTGGGCTTCATGCAGGTTGCCCACCGCAGCCTTGACCTGGGCGAGAAAGGCATCGCTTTGCGCAGGTTCCAGGGCCAGGTAGCTACCGGCACTGGTCTGACGGATGCCATTGCGGATCATCTCCTCGACCGCCGGGTCTAGCAGGTAGGCCGGCAGCAGGTTGTGGCCACTGGCGTACTTGTAGCAGATGTAGCGTTTGAGGCTGCTGCGCACATATTCGGCCAGCTGCACCACGTCCTTTTCCTTCTGCCCCCATTCGACCAAGGCCTCGAGGATCGAACGCATGTTGCGGATCGAGATGCCCTCGCTCACCAGCCGCTGAAAGACCTCGGTGATTCGTTGCAATGGCAGGATCCGCTGTACCTCCTTGACCAGCTCGGCGTAGCCCTGCTCCATCTGCTCCAGCAGGTAGCGGGTCTCCTGGATGCCGACGAAATCCCCGGCGTATTCGCACAGCACATGGGTCAGGTGCCAGGCAAGCACCTGGTCGACCGCCAGGAAGGCACAGCCGGCACGCTCCAGGCGATCACGCAGGTCCTGCTCCACCCAAAGGCTCGCACGCCCAGGCAAGAGCGCTTCGTCTTCTACGTAGGGCACGCCTACAAGCTCCAGCTGGCTGAGCTTCTCCTGAACCAGAAGACACCCAGGCATCAGCTTGCCTCGCGCCACCGGCACTTCCTGCAACAGGATGCGGTACTCCCCAGGGCCGAGCGCGCTGTTGAAACGCAGGCGGATACCAGGGAACGGCACGCCATGGTCCAGGTAGAGCGCCTGGCGGACCCGTGCCAGTTCATCGTTCAACGAGGCGGCCTCCAGGGCGGCTTGCAACTCGCTGTCCACATCGATGAGCAAGGGCACCGTCAGGGCAAAGGCCTGCGGGTCGGCGCCCATCTTCGCCTTGCCTGCGGGTTTCAGCGCTGGCGCGCCGGCACCATTGGCCAGCAACACCGGCAGACCGCCGCTGTGCTGCTGGTCAGCCTCTTCGACACGCCGCTGGCGGAGTGCCCACCAGCCACCGCCCCCTACCATCAACGCGAGAATGAAGAACGTGACTGTCGGGAAGCCCGGGATGAGACCGAACAACCCCAGCAAGGCGCCACCGATCAGCAGCGCCTTGGGCTGCGCCATGACCTGGCTGCCAATATTCGCCCCCAAGTCATGAGCGCCTTGACCGTCGCGGGTGACGATGATTCCCGCCGTGATGGCGATCAACAACGCCGGCACCTGGCTGACCATGCCGTCACCGACGGTGAGCACCGCGTAGAGCTGCAGCGCATCACCCGCGCTCATGCCCTTCTGCATCACGCCGATGGCCAGCCCTGCCAGCAGGTTGACGATGATGATCACCAACCCGGCGATGGCATCACCCTTGACGAACTTCATCGCGCCATCCATGGCACCGAACATCTGGCTGGCCTTCTCCACCTCGCCACGGCGCTCACGGGCCTCGTTGACGTCGATGACGCCGGCGCGCAGGTCGCCGTCGATGCTCATCTGCTTGCCCGGCATGGCGTCGAGGGAAAACCGCGCGCTGACTTCCGCCACCCGTTCGGCGCCCTTGGTGATGACCAGGAACTGCACGATGGTGATGATCAGGAACAGGATGCAGCCCACCACCAGGTTGCCACCCACCACGAAGTCGCCGAAGGTCTGCACGATCTGCCCGGCATCGGCCTCCAGCAGGATCATCCGCGTGGTGCTGATTGACAGCGCCAGGCGGAACAGCGTGGTGACCAGCAGCACCGAGGGGAACACCGAGAAATGCAGCGGCGAGACCACGTACACCGACATCATCATCAGCACCACGGCGATGGTGATGTTCAGGGCGATCAGCAGGTCCAGCAGCAGGGGCGGCAGCGGCAGGATCATCATGAACACCACCGCCAGCAACATCACGGCCAGCATCAGGTCCTTGCGCGCGCCGATCCGGCCGAGTATCCGGGTCAGCTGATTCATGGGCGTGCCTTGCGAAGCAGGTACTCGGCATAGGTGGCCTGGGCCTGCTCCAACCGGCCGGCCATTTGCTGTGCCTGGCTCAGGCACAGCCACAAGGGCGGCTGCAGCTCGCCTGCGTCACGCAGCGCCAGGCACTGACGCTCGGCCCCCGCCCAATCGCCCAGCTCCAGCGCCACCACCACTGCGGCTCGACACCCGGCGCGATGCTGGGGATCGTCGCACAACAGCACCTCCAGCAACACCCGCGCCCGTTCGGGCCAACCGCATTGCAGATGCAACCAGGCCAACAACTGCAAGACATCCTGCTGTTCGTTCGACAATTTCATGTGTTCACACCTTGAGCAGGACGTTAACGCAGCACTCCAGCGTACGGCGGTCGGCCAGCAGCGCTTGCACCAGTGCCGCCGCCTCTGGGCATCCGGGGGCCTGCGACGCAAGCAGCTGTTCCACTAGCGAGCCCAGTGCTCGGGTAAAATGGTGCGGGTTGTACAGGATGCGCAGTTCATGTCCGGGCCTGGCGTACGCCAGACGCAGGCGTGCCGCCTGATGCTGCGGGTACAGCTCACGCAAGTGCGCCTGCACTGGCTGCCCCGGCATAGGCAGAGCGTCGCATCCTGGCTGGGCAAGCGCCGCGTCGGCTGGCGCCCACGGCAGCGAGAGATCATGGGCCTGCCCGGCCAGCTCGATAACGCTCATGCTGCCAACACCTCGGTGCGTACCCGCATCAGCAAGCGATAGGCCCGGTGCAAGGCCTGCTCGGTCAAACCATGTTCGTCGAGGCCTGCCAGCAGTACCAGACGATCGTTGGCAAGCAGACCACAGCGCAGCAGGCAACCACAGGCCTGGTGTTCGTACACCTGCCTGAGCGCACACCGCATGGCGCGCTCGAGCATCGCCCCGTGCACGTAAAGATCCAGCCACAGCGTCAACTGCCCCGCTAGCCGTTCGAGCTGCAAAACGCCTGCATCTGGTAACTCCAGGCACAGCAACGGTTCCTGCGGTTGCGCTGGCGCCACACCCAAGTCGCGACAGAACTGGGCCACGGCTGCCGTACAAAAGCCCATGCTCATGCCTCCCGCGCGCCACACAGCAACGCCTCCTCATCGTCGACGGCCTGGTCCATGGCCAACTGCGATATCGCCAACAGATGCTCGCGTTGTGCCTCGTCGCTGAAGACTTGCACGGGCAGCAGGCGGAAGATCCGCTGCAACTCCCGCAGGCACTGGATACGATGCACCTGCGGGCCAAGCGGCAACGCCGCGAGCAGGCACTGGATGTCCTGCACCGTCGCCCAGCGTTTGTCGATCAACGCCAGCAGGTCGCTGACCAGGTCAGAAGGTCCGTACGCCACTGGGCTCTCCGGCAAGCTGGCGGAACAGCGCGACAGTGTCGCCTTCCAGTTTCTTGAGCGCCTGCACCAGCTTCATGTCGCTGATGACCTGTTGCAGCTGGTTGCTGTCCAGACTCGAGGACGGCCCATTGATATGGCTGGCCAGGCCGTTGAGCATGAACTGCGCGATATCGCCGATAGCGGCATCGCCAAAGCGCGCCCGCAGCTCATCCCAGGCATGCCTGAGCCCGCGATAGTCGCACAGGAAATCGCAGTACACGCCGCGCAACGCCCCCACTTCGGCCACCCCCTGCGCCTGCGTCGCCTGGGCCAGCGGACCGATCTCGATACCCAGCTCGATCGCCTGGCCGTGGCTCTGCGTCATGGTTGCCATGGCCTGGTCCAGCTTGTCGGCCAAGCCATGCGCATCGACCGACGTGCCCAGCGCATGGCGGGCATAGGCCAGCGCCAGGTAGCGATGACAGGCCTCAGCGGAAAATCCATCCAGGCGGGCCTGCAGCTCACCCGGGGTCAACTGAGGGTGCTGGCGCAGCCAGGCCACCATTTCATCCAGTGAACGACGCTGCACATCCGGCACCTTGGCCAGCATGGCCTCGGCTTCCTGGCCGGCGCGCAACCCTAGCTGGCGCGCATCGGTCACGCGACTGCGGGTACTGAGCCGCGCGTTGGCCAGTGACGAGAACGCCATGGACACCTCCTCCGCCATACTGGCCTGCTGCGCCATCGGTGCCACCTGCCGCGCTTGCAAGGCCGGCTGTCCCTGCGCCTCCCAACCGGGCACCATGGCCAGCACCGGTTCACTCCGTAAAAAGCCGACGCCTTCGCTCATCTCCACCTCGTCGTCGCATCAAAGAATGAGCGCCATGCTAGAGGCAAGCTCAGCGCCCCACTGTTGCTGCTGGCCGCTTCTTTTTAGCCTGTCGCCAGGCGCGGCAGTGATCGACCGAAAACTAAAATTATGCGCCTTACAGTGAAATCCGCCGCGGGGCAGGCTACCTAGAATGGCGCCCATCATTCGCGCTGCAACCTTTCCCATGCCGCCATCGCTGCTCCAGACTCCCCAGGCCCTGCTGGCCGCCGTGAACAACGCCACCTTGGTGCAGGTCAACGGCAAGGTCACCCAGATCACCGGCACCCTGATCCGCGCTTTGGCGCCCGGCGTGCAGGTCGGCGAGCTGTGCCGTCTGCGCAGGCCGGGCGGCCTGCCTGAACTGTTGGCCGAAGTCATCGGCCTGCAGCAGGACCAGGCGCTGCTCGCTCCGCTGGGCGACATGCAGGGGCTGTGCACGCGCACCGAGGTCTGCCCCACCGGTGGCATGCACCGCGTGGGGGTAGGTGAGCATTTGCTGGGGACGGTGCTGGATGGCCTGGGCAACCCGCTCGACGGCAGCGCGCCGGCTGCACCACAAGCCTGGTACCCCGTGCATCGGGACGCGCCATCGCCACTGAGCCGCAAGCTGGTCGATGCCCCCTTGAGCCTGGGCGTGCGCTGTATCGATGGCCTGCTCACCTGTGCCGAAGGGCAACGCACAGGCATCTTCGCCCCCGCCGGTGGCGGCAAGAGCACCCTGCTGGCCACGCTGCTGCGCAACGCCGAGGCGGACGTGATCGTGCTCGCCCTGATCGGCGAGCGCGGCCGCGAGGTACGTGAATTCATTCACTACGAACTCGGCGAGCACGGCCTGCGCCGTGCGGTGCTGGTGGTCGCGACCTCTGACCGCCCGGCCATGGAACGCGCCCGGGCGGCCTTCGTCGCCACCAGCGTCGCCGAATATTTCCGCGACCAGGGTAACAAGGTGCTGTTGATGATGGACTCCCTGACCCGCTTCGCACGGGCCCAGCGGGAGATCGGCCTGGCCGCGGGCGAACCACCGACCCGGCGCGGCTTCCCGCCTTCGGTGTTCGCCCAGCTGCCGCACCTGCTGGAGCGTGCCGGGCAATCAGCCAAGGGCTCGATCACCGCGCTTTATACGGTGCTCGTTGAAGGCGACGACCTGAACGAGCCGATCGCCGAGGAAACCCGTTCGATCCTCGACGGCCATATCGTCCTGTCCCAGGCCTTGGCAGCCGCCAACCACTACCCGGCCATCGACGTGCTGCGTTCGGTCAGCCGGGTCATGAACCAGGTGGTCAGCCCGGAACACCGTGCCGCCGCCGGCCGACTGCGCGAATGGATGGCCCGATATGAGGAAGTCGAACTGCTGCTCAGGGTCGGTGAATACACGCAGGGCCAGGATCCGCTCGCGGACGAGGCCATCGGCAAACGCGAAGCCATCCGCTCCTGGCTGTGCCAGCCTTGCGACGAAAACGTCTCGCTGCGACAAAGCCTCGACCAATTGCTGGAGATTACCCGATGCCCCTGACCGCCCTTGCGAAAATCAAGCAACGCAGACTTGAGCGGGCCGAGCGTGAAGCGCGAAGCCAACTGGCCCGTCTACAGGCGGCAGAGCAAGCCGAGGCAGAGGCCATCGATGCGCACCTGGCGTTTCAACGCGGATCCCGCGAAGAACAACAGCGCCTGTTCGCCGCGCATGTCGGCCAGTTGATCGACTGTCGTGCCTTGGAGCACTGGCGCCGGCAGGTCGGTCTGCTCGGTGAGCGTGAAGCGAGCCTGCATGGGCAAGTCTTTGCCTGCGAGAAGGCACTGGCGCGGCAGAACACGGCGCACCAGCAGGCCCAAGCGCAGCTCGCCCAGACTCGGCAAAAAAGGGACAGCTTCGTCCAACTGCGGGACGAGGCACACCAACGTGCCACTCGGCTGGCGGAATGCAGGCAGGAGCTCGAGTTGGAGGAGCACTGTTCACACGGTGGCTTGCAACCATGAAGACCTTGCCTGTGCCTGCATTATTGCCCCCCTCGACTGACACGCCTCGCTCGCCTCCCCGGAACAGCCAGCGGCTGTTGTTCGAACAGCTGCTGCTACCACCACCAGAAAGACGGGCCATGCCTCGGGAATCTGGCCATCTGAGCCTTGGCTACCCGTTGCTGCCCGCCCTGCCCCGGGCGGACCACTGTCCACCTGTGCCTGCACCACCCGCGCTCACCGAGGATGCTGTCAGTCATCCGCTCACCTCGACGACGCCCGAAGAAATCGAGGCGCCCGGGCCGACGGTCCAGAGCATGCCCGAGGCCATGCATCGAGACATTCGCGAGCACGCCGACAACCCGCCAAGTCGCCTGCAATCACATGAAAGCGCCATACCTGCCCCGGTTCATGCCGTGACCTGTGAACGTGCAGTGGTAGACAGGGTAATGTCCTCGCCAGGCATCACACTCACCGAAGACCTGCAGACACTGGTGGATCGCCTGCAATTGCAAGTGCTCGGTTGCAAGGCCGACAACCGTGAATTGACCCTGCTGCGTGCTCGGTTGCCGCAGCTGGGACCTGTCGAGGTGCACATGCGCCATGCAGGCACAGGCTTGCAGGTGGAGATCCAGGCCGCGCCAGCGAGTCTGCGGCAATTGCAGGTGGCTTGCACGGACCTGCTGGATCGCCTGCAACGGCTTGATCCTGCGCAGCAGGTCAGCCTCGGGTTTGCCGCCAACGGCGGCGGCGAGCAGGGCTCACGCAATCGGCGCCACGTGCTCGACGAGTGGTGGCCCGAACCATGAACCCAGCGAGCTTCCCATCCGCTAACGAACAGGAGCTGCACCTGCAGCGACTGCTGAGCCATCGCCAACGCAACTATGTCGACGCAGAGCGCCAGGCCTTGCTGGACATCGCCGTTTGCGAAGGCGACCCCGACTTGGCCGTGCTGGTCGATTGGCAGGGCGTGTCGGCGCGCCTGCTGTGCCGTCGGCAGCAACTGGCGCTATGGCTGGCGCCGCATTTGCAGGAAGCCGACTTCGCCAGCCTGCCGGCGCCATTGCAACTGGCGTTGCTGCAACGGGACAGCCCTTGGATACCGGGCCTGCAATGCCTGGGTATCGAACCGGCAGGTGACTATCAGGGCTGGCCCTGCCTGCAAGTATCGCTGAAGCATGCCGCAAGCGCCCTGACCTGTTGGGTGCAGGGCGATCCTGAGCGCCTGCTGGCCAGATTGCCGCTGCGCCCGTTGCGCGAACGCCTGAACATCGCGCTGAACCTCTCGCTGCAATGGCGCCCTCTCGAGCTGTCGCTGCATGAGCTGCGTGGCCTCGGCATGGGCGACATCCTGCTGCTGCCCGCCGCCGCGCCAGTGCCAACCCGGTTGCTCGGCGTGCTCGACGGCCACCCCTGGGCAGAACTGCTGCTCGACGACACACATCTGGAGCTAGTCCGCATGCACGATTCGTTACCGCTGCCCGATACCGCACTGGGGGAACTGGAGCAATTGCCGATTGCGGTCAGTTTCGAGGTCGGTCGCCAGACCCTCGAGCTGCACACTCTGTCGACCCTGCAGCCTGGCGCCCTGATCGAGCTGCACAGCCCGCTGGCGGCCGAGGTGCGCATTCTCGCCAACCAGCGCTGTATCGGCAGCGGACTGCTGGTGCGCATCGACGGCCGCCTCGGGGTACGCGTGACCCGGCTGCTGGAAAACGACCCGACATGATCCAGTTGCCGGACGAACTGAGCCTGATCCTTGGCCTTGCGCTGCTGTCGCTGGCCCCCTTCATCGCGGTCATGGCCACCTCGTTCCTGAAGATGACCGTTGTCTTCTCGCTACTGCGCAACGCCCTGGGTGTGCAGCAGATCCCACCCAACATGGCCCTGTATGGCCTGGCGATCATTCTCAGTATCTACGTCATGGCGCCGGTGGGCATGGCCACCTACGACTACCTGAATGCCCATGAGACGGCCCTCGGTGATGCCGACTCGGTCGAACGTTTTCTCGACGAAGGTCTGGGGCCATTTCGCACGTTCCTCGACAAGCATGCCAACGAACGCGAGCGCGCCTTCTTCCTCGACAGCACCCGCCAGTTGTGGCCCAGCCACTACGCCGAACAGGTCGACGGCAACAGCCTGCTCGTCCTGCTGCCCGCGTTCACCATCAGCGAACTGACCCGGGCCTTCGAGATCGGTTTCCTGATCTACCTGCCGTTCATCGCCATCGACCTGATCATTTCCAACATCCTGCTGGCCATGGGGATGATGATGGTGTCGCCCGTGACCATCTCGCTACCATTCAAGCTGTTGCTGTTTGTCCTGCTCGATGGCTGGGGGCGCCTCTCCCATGGCCTGGTGCTGAGCTACGGGGGCTGAGATGAGCAGTACCGAAATCCTGCACTTCGCCAGCCAGGCGCTGTGGCTGGTATTGATCCTGTCCCTGCCGACGGTGCTGATGGCCGCGCTGGTGGGTACCCTGGTGTCGTTGGTCCAGGCGCTGACCCAGGTGCAGGAACAGACCCTGGGCTTCGTCGCCAAGCTGGTCGCGGTGGTCGTTACCCTGTTCGTCACGGCCGACTGGATGGGCAGCGAGCTCTACCACTACACCGACCTGATGCTCGAGCGAGTCCTGTGGGTGCGATGACTGCCCAGGCCCTAGAACAGGCCCTGCTGAACTTCAGCCTGATCCTGCCCAGGCTGTTCAGCTGCTTCATCGTGCTGCCGATCCTCGGCAAGCAGGTACTGGGCGGCGCATTGGTACGCAATGGCGTGGCGTGCTCGCTGGCGCTGTTCATCTACCCCAGCGTGGCGGGCACGCTGCCGCCAGGCCTGGATGGTCTGCAACTGGGGCTGCTCATTGGCAAGGAAGTGCTGCTCGGGTTGCTCCTCGGGTTCATCGTGTGCATCCCGTTCTGGGCGCTTGAGGCCTGCGGCTTTCTCATCGACAACCAACGCGGCGCGACCCTGGCGTCCACCCTCAACCCGTTGCTGGGCAGCCAGACCAGCCCTACCGGAGCGCTGCTGCTGCAGACCCTGGTCACCCTGTTCTTCACCGGTGGCGCCTTCCTGGGACTGCTCGGCGCATTGCTGGGCAGCTACGCCAGCTGGCCGGTGGCAAGCTATTACCCACGGATCAGCGACCAGTGGAACGCGTTCTTCCTGGCCCAGTTTGGCTACCTGATGACCCTGTGCATACTGTTCGCCGCCCCCCTGCTGATCGCCATGTTCCTCGCCGAGTTCGGCCTGGCACTCATCAGCCGTTTCGCCCCCACGCTGAACGTGTTCATCCTGTCCATGCCGATCAAGAGCCTGGTCTGCAGCGCGTTGCTGGTGCCCTACCTGTACCTGCTGATGGCGCAGGCCCAGGATCAGGTATTTAGCGCGCTGCACGCGGTGCGCCTGCTCGGTCCCTTGCTGGAGCAGCCATGAGCACGGAGAAGACCGAACATCCCACTCGGGCCAAATTGCGCGATGCACGACATAAGGGCCAGGTGGTCAAGAGCAAGGAACTGGTATCCAGCATGCTGATCCTGAGCCTGGCCGTGTTACCCCTGGGCTTTCCCAACTACTTCCTCAGACACCTGCGAGCGCTGATGCTGCTGCCTGATCCCCTGCTCCACCTGCCTTTTCGCCAGGCATTGGAGCTGATGCTGCAGCAGTTGCTGCACGAACTGCTGTGGCTCACCCTGCCGTTCCTGCTGACCACATTGATTGCCGCCAGCGCGGGCAACCTGCTGCAGACCGGCTGGGTGTTCAGCACGCAGCCGCTCTCACCCGAGCTGAAGAAGGTCAGCCCGCTCGAGGGGATGAAGCGAATCTTCTCGGTCAGGAACCTGCTCGACTTCTTCAAATCTTTGCTCAAGGTACTGTTGCTCGGCGCACTGGTGCTCGGCCTGCTCAGCGACAACCTGCATGCGTTGCTGCAGGTCCCGCTGTGCGGTATCGGCTGCATCCTGCCTGTGCTGGGCAGCCTGCTGGGCCAGCTGATCGGCGTCTGTGCCGTTGGTTTCATGGCGATTTCGGCGGCCGACTACGGCCTGGAGCGCAGGCAGCATCATCGGCAGTTGCGCATGAGCAAGGAGGAGGTCAAGCGTGAGCACAAGGAGCAGGAAGGCGCGCCAGAGCTCAAGCTCGAGCGCCGCAAACGCCACCGTGAACTGCAGCAAGGAACGTTGCGTGCGGACGTCAGGCGTTCGTCGGTCATCGTCACCAACCCGACCCACATCGCCGTGGGCCTGCGCTACGAGGCCGGGGAAACCCCGTTGCCGCTGGTCACCCTGAAGTACACCGACGAGCAAGCCCTGCGGGTGCGCCGGATCGCCGAGGAAGAAGGCGTGCCGGTGCTGGAACGCATCCCCCTGGCCCGGGCGCTGTTCGCGGACAGCCTGGAGGAGCAGTACATCCCCGGCGAGCTTATCCAGCCGGTCGCCGAGGTGATCCGCTGGTTGCAGGCGCAAGAGAAGACGCCGCCGGCCTGAACAGGTTGTGCCCGTTTCCGCAGGCCTTGGGGCCAGGTGCTATACCAAGATCCCACGCTGCGGCAATGGCCGGCGCACGGGCAAGATGTCCTCCCGCACAGACGCTCGAGCAGGCTGACGAAGCTGCGCCCAGAATACCTGGAGCAGCGCATCACGCTCCTGGTCATCGCGGATAGCCCGCGCAGCGGCGGCCAGCACCGGCCCATGGCCATGTTCGAGCAGGTTCATGCGTATCCAGCCTCATTATCAGGAACTCCTTGCAACAACGCCCGCTGCAAAGCGCTCAGTTGCCCCTCGATGCTGGCGTCGATGACGCAACCTTCGGTTTCCAGTCGGCAACCACCGCGTGCAAGCCCAGCATCACCGCAGATTTCCAGGGGGCCCGCGTCGGGAAACCGCGCGAGTATTTCATCGATACGCAGGCGAACCTCCGGCACCTGGTCAGGGCGCACGTGCAGGATCAGTTCCTCCCGTGGGCGAACCTGAGCCAACGCCTGACGTGTGGCCGCCAGCGTCAGCTCGATGTCCGGGTATGCCCCCAGCACCTTGCCCACCGCCTGGTACACCACCTCGCTCATCTGTCGATCGGCCCGGCGATAGAACTCGGCACAGCGCAATCGCACACTGTGCATCAACGCCGCCTGCTCGACCGCGGCCATTTCCAGCCCGACCTCCCGCCCAAGCCGATGCTGCGCCTCGAGCACCGCGTCGGCCTGGGCTTCGATGTCGCTGGCACGCTGGCGGGCGCTTTCGGTCAATGCGCCGGCTTCGAGAAAGCGCTGGTAGTCGGCGCCGCGCAACACGGTACAGCCTGGTTCGACCATCGGCCGGCAATCATTCAGTTCAATAAATGGCAACATTCCGGGCTCCTGTCTTGGGCCACTTTCAGGCAAAGGGTGCGCGCCAGGGCGCGCTGATCGTCGCTCATCGGCCAGGTCGGCAATGCCTCGGTGCCAGGCAGTCGCAGGGCCAGGCGCCGGGCAAAACCGGGATCGGTACAACCGCAGGCCTGTAGCCAGAACGCCAGGCCCTGCACGGGCAGCTCCACCTCCAGCACGCCGCTTGGCAGCGCCTGCTGCCAGCCTGGCGGCCATGGGCCGATGATCAGCCGCCATTTCTCCAGGCAGTAGCGCAGGCCTTGATCGCCGAGCGCGTGCCGCAAGCGCATCTGGCCGGCTCGGTCGAGCAGTCGCACAATGGCCTGGCCATGCAACAAACCACCAACAGAGGCCAGAACGCGTTCGAACGCTGGCTGCGGATAGAGGGCCAGCCCACCCAGCCGCTCCGGTATTTCAAAGGGTTCGCTCAGGTCCAGCGCCGACAGCAACCAACCATTGATCGAGCTGTCCCGGCGCCAGTCTGGCAAGGCCTGGGCCACCTGCCGCAAAGGTTCCGGGCAATGAGCCTGGTGCAGGTAACGCGCCGGGCAGTAGCGAAGCTGAAATGGGGTCATGCTCATGCCCGCTGGCGCCACCACAGGTACTGCGCGAGATTGCTCAGCACCAGCATTCCCAGCAACGCCCCGACCAGCGCCAGAAGACGCAGGCGCGACCCCTCCAGTACGTGAATCGACAATAGCGTCGCATGACGCTCGCCCGGCCACAGCTGGCGAGCCTGCGTGGAAGGCACCAGCACCACACTGATGCGGTCGTAGTCGAGGCCTTCGATGCTGTTGCTCAACAGCTGCTTCATCTGCCCGATGTACAGGTCCAGCGCCGCGTCCGCCGCATGCTTGATGAAGATCGACGCCGAAGCCGCGCGTGCCGATGCCCGCAGGCTATCGCGGGGCTCAGGCAACACCACATGCACCCGCGCCACCAGCACGCCATCGATTTCCGACAGGGTGCGCGACAGTTCCTGGGACTTCACATAGGTCAGCCGCGCGTGCTCCTCCAGTGGCGACGAGATCAGGCTGTCCCGGGGGAACACATCACTGACTGTGGAGAAGATCTCCCGTGGATAGCCCTGACGCTTGAGCGCGGCCACCGCATGGCCGATGTCAGCCTCGCCGATCAGGATCTTCACCTTGCCGTCCTTGTCCTGCGCCTTCACCGCATCGATGCCCTCGGCATCCAGCACCGCGAGCATTTCGTTGGCTTCGCGCTGGCCGAGGCCCAGGTACAGCTCGACCTTGCACCCGCCCAGCACCAGTACTGTCACAAGCAGCAAGCACTGCCATGGGTTCTTCACGGGGTACCTACTGGGCTTTCATGAGGGTTTCGATATTCTGCGTGGTGCGTCCCACGCCCTTGGCAATCAGCTCGACCTGCAGGTTGGTACGTATCAATGCCCAATGGGCATCCATCAATGCCATCGGATCACCTACGCCCGAGACCAGGCTGGCATGCGCGCCCTGCCTGGCTTCGGCATGCTGCTGGCCGAGCTGTGCGACTTTGTGCAACACCCCCTCCTCAGGGCTGCCGGCACTGCTGGATAGCGCCTGCTCGAACTCGGCCACCTGGCGGGAGTCGACGTCCGGTGCCACCAGGGACTGCAGATCGGTGACCACACGGGTCACCTCGGCAATGCCACTCATGTGTCGCTCTCCACTGTGAAGGAATCGTTGAGCAGGTCCATCGCCATGGCGAGCACCTGCAGACGCTGTTGCTCTGCCAATGCCGGGCCCCGCCTCTGCTCCGGGGCACCTGGCGCCTGCTCGACCAGGCATGCCTGAAACGCAGCAACGTCCCGATCCGCAGGAACGGGCTGCGGGATCGAAGCTACTTGCGCACTCGTCAACAGGGACATGGTCAACCCGTTCATGCCACCACCTGGGCGCGCATACCCTCGGCAAACCGGATCAGTTCGCAATCCTCGCTCTGCGCCATGCGCTCAAGGCGCCTTTCCAGCGCCGCCATGTAGCCCAGCTGGCGCTCGCACAGCGCCAGCCACGGGCCGAGGGATGGCCAGGAGGCCTGATTGCCTTCTGCCAGGGCCTCTTCGCAGCGTCCCGCCCCCATCAGGCCGGCGATACGTATCACACAGGCGGCTTCCCTGGTTTCCGGCTGCCGGGCCAGCCAACGCGCAATCGCCATCGCTTCGTCATGGTGATGGTGCTCGACACCCAGCAAGCCCAGGCGCGCCATCAGATTGTTCACCGAGTACTCCATGCTCAGAACTTCTGCAGGATGCTGCTGATGGTGTTCTTGAGGGTCTGGCCCATGGTCGCATCGACCTGAAGCGCGTTGGACCACATGGTCGTGCGATGGCGCAAGTCGGCCAGCGCCGCGGGGTCGTCGCCATTCACGTGGAGTTTATCGATCGACTCGAGGACGGCCTTGTGGGCCTTTCGCCCCTGCGAGATCATCCCGTTGTGGATCTTCTCCAAGGTGGCTTGGGGGCCGCCGTCGTGGAATCCGGTAGGTAGGTTCGTCAATAGCGCCTCAGTTTTCATTCAGTTTCTCCAGGATATTCAAGGCCGCTTCAAGGGCCGTTCGTTCGTCGTGCAACGCTTGGAATGCCGTGGGCGGCAAGGGGCGTGACATCTGCTCGGCGCGGGCCTGCCGCGCATGCTCCAGCACCCTGTACATCCGCGCGCGTATTGGTGGGTCACGTGTTTCCTGCAACAGCTCATCCATCATTGATGGGGTGCTCCTTCAGATTGATCGAGTAGTCCCGCCCACCTTTGCGCAATGTGATCGTCTGATCATCGATCGCCAGGATGCGGATACCGGAAGGCATCAGCGCGCCCACCGGATAGCGATGGTTGTCGGTCAGCGTCACGTAGGGCACCCGCCCCAATGACACCGCTCGCAGCGGGAAATCGAGTTTCCCGGGCACAAGTGCCCTGCCCTCATCGACCAGCTTCAACAGCGGATACTCGCCGAATGTCTGCCGAAACTGGCGCTGCAGGCTCAGGACGTCCTGATACTGGCGGTCATGCAGTGCCCCGCGCAGCACCAGGGTGTCACCGCGGTCCTCCAGGGTCAGGGCCTCCTCCAGTCCCCATTCGCGCAGCAGCTGGGCCAGGCGCGTCCGGGCCTGTGGAACGGGCAGGCTGTGTGACACGACCTGGGGATCGGCTGCGTTCGCCTTGCCCTGTGCTTCGGCCTCCGGGATCAGCAGGCGTGTGAGCAGCGCCAGCAACAGCAGCAAACCGGCGCCCGGGATCATGAACCAGCCGGCCCGCAATCCGGGCCGGGGGATCGACTCGGGAAGCCGCTCGGCAAACACTTCGCCCTCCGTACAGAATGCCCAGCACAACGGGCCACAACGCTGGATGGCCAGAGCCTGCAACTCGACATCTGCCGCTAACGTCACCCCGGCCTGTGTCGGTGGTTCGGTGGTGCCCCACTCCAGCAGGCGTACCCCGCCAGGCCCGACCATCAGCACCAGGTGGATAGCGGCGATCCCTGCGTCCACCAGCACCAGATCGGCTTGCGCCGGGTCGGCGCCGATGACTACCCGGCCAGGTGCCAGGGACACCTCGGCCCCCGCATTCAGGCCACTGTAGACCCGCAGTTTCCAAGTCATTTCAAGAGCGCTCGTCACGGGCAGGACCTGACTTCAAGCCATTGCCGACACTTGCGAGCCCCGAGTCAATCAGCTTCGGCTCGATCAGGAACAACCGAACCGATCGGCGCGTGCTGCTGGACTGATAACGAAACAAGGCGCCCAGGAACGGAATGTCCCCCAACAGCGGGACCTTGCGCAGGCTTTCGCTCGACTCGTCGCGGTGGATGCCACCAATCATCAGGCTCTGCCCCAGGTCGACCCGGGCCAGCGTGTCGATGACCGTGCGACTGATGGTGGGTATACCATCGGGCCCAGTACTGTTGGGCTTCTGGCTACCGTCCTCGATATGCAGGCTCAGGCTGATTTCGGGCCGGTCCGCACTGCGGATCAGACGTGGGGTCATCTTCAACAAGGTGCCGTAGGTGATCGCCTTGAGCTCGGCGACGCGTTCGCCCAGCACCCGCACATAATAGGTTTCGCTGTGGTCTATCACCGCCAGGGTGTTTTCCTGGGTCAGCAAGGTCGGTCGCGACACCACCTGGGCGCGCCCCTCGCCCTGCATCAACGTGACCTTGGCCAGCAGCCGGTCCACGCCCCGGCTGTCGACCAGGCTGCCGGCAAGCGTGCCCTGCGCCTGGCCTGCGCTGGTGCGAATGTCGATCAACTGGTGCTTGCCGGTACCTATGCCAACCTGCCACTCCACACCCAGCTCCGCCAGGTGCTCGGCGTTGATGTCGAGGATCGTCAGCCCCACCTCGATGCGCGCCGCCGGACGGTCCAGCGCCGCCACCAAACGCCGGTACATGGGCATGCGCTCTGGGTGATCACGCACGATGATGGCATTGAGCGACGCTTCGGCCTGGACAACGGCTTGACTGGAGCCTATAGGCGCACCCTGTGCCACAGCCTGACCTTCGACCACGCGTACATCGGCGTTCGTCAGTACCCGAGAGAGGAGCGTGGCTACCCCGGGTACCGCCACCTTCTGGTCGCGATAATCGATTTCACGGTCTTCGGCCACCGCATGCCTGAGCGCGATCACCTCGACGCTCAGGTTGCCACCGCGTTCGTCCTGCAACACAGCCTGCTGCTCCAGGGCGTTGGCGGTCTGCTCGACGCGATCAAGGTAACGCGGCGGGCCCGAAACATACACCAGCTGCCCACCCGCCGCGGCGCGCCAGGCGAAGCGCGACGTCCAACCGCCACCCTCCTGCAGGGCGGCACGCAATTGCGGCTCGCGCACTTTGTCCAGGTGAACAAGGCGGGTCTGTAGTTCGCTGGACTTGCCGACATATAGCACCGCGCCGTCGTAGTACCAGGCCAGGTTGAACAGTACGGCGACCTGCTCGAGAAACGCCTCCGGGTCCGGCTGCTCGAACGTGGCGTTCACCTGGTCCCTGACCTTGTCGCTGACCACCACCGCCCCCTGGTAGTTGGCGGCGAAGTTGCCCAGCAGGTCACGCAGGCTCTCGCCCTGGGCAACGTAGTGGAAAGGCTCCTGGGGCCAATCCAGTGACTCGCCCTGGGCCGCAAGGCTGGCCAACAGCGCCGTCAAACCGGCGGCAAGCGACCTCAAGGCAGCCATACGCGAGCTCCCCGGTGAGTCGCGGGCACTGGATCAGCATGTTGCTCGCACAGGAGAGCGAGCAGGTCGACCTGAGCACCCAGCACGTGATCCACGATGTCGAGATCGCCCTGGGCCAGGTCTACCTGCGCTTCAAGCAGCGGCTCTCCCGCAGGTGTCAGCGCCAGTCGCTGCGGACAGTGCTGCGCCCACACCGTCAGCATGCTCATCAAGCGGCGCAAGGCTTGCGGGTCGAGGCTGGCGCCTTGGCCCACCAGTGACGACAGCGAGCTGCGAACAACCAGTTGCGTGCCTTGCGGCTCGAGCGAAAGGGCACGCCCCTCGATCCACAATTGGTAGCCACCGCGCTCATTTGCCAACCAGGGAGGCATGCCCAACCGTCGGGCCATTTGCTGCAAAAGTGTGTTCATACGGGCATCGTCCGTGCACGGAGGGAACAGAAGAGTTTGTCAGCCACGGCGAGCATCGCTGGGGGTGCGGCCGAACCGTCGGCGATAGCTCTGGCTGAAATACGACTGGCTGGAAAAGCCGCTTTCCATGGCGATGTCGACAATGCTCATACGCGTGTTAAGCAGCAGATGGTGCGCATGGACGATCCTGCGCTCGGTGATCCAGGCCCGTGGCGAGCAGTTGTAGAAGGTGTTGAACAAACTCTTGAACGCCGTCAGGCCCAAGCCGAAGGCCTGGGCGTACTGGTCCAGGCGCCAATCACGCAGATAGTGCTGTTCCATGAATGCGTGCAGGCGATCGACATGGCGATTGCCCTGTTGCCGCAGTGCCGCCAGCAAGGTCCGCCCCTGCGCGCCGAAAATGAGCAGCAGCAACAGCTCCTCCAGGCGCAGCATCGCCAGCATCGACGACGTGCCTTCGCCCCCGAGCGCCGCCAGGCGAGTCACACATTCCTGCGCCATCGTGCAGGGTCGCAGCCGGAGGGTACTCACACCTGGCTCGTCACAGCGTTCGAGGTGGGCAAGGTCATTGCCATGACGTTTCACGAACGCCTGCACGAAATTCACATCCAGCGGCAGCCAGAGCACTTCGCATGCCTGCCATTGGCTCGCCACCAGATAGGTGCCGCGCTTGACGAACAGCAGCTCGCCTGCCTGTAGGTGAATGATGTCGTCCTTTCCGCGAAGCGTCAGCTGCCCCACCATCACCGCGTAGAAGCCTTCCTGCCCCTGGGACGCGAACCCCGCCCCGACAACATCCAACTGCCGACCTTGCACACACCAGCCCTCAACTGGAGAAATCCCTATCACGCGAGGCCCTACTTCCCGTAGGACCCTATACGCATCGTCGGACAGCAGATCGTGCAAGATTGAGATGACCTTGCAGCCCTTGCCTCCGCGATGCAGACAAGGCCACAGACTACGGCGCCTTCCCACGAATGAACGCAGGGATTGTCCTCGCCGAGAGGGAGGCTATTCGCCATCACTTGTAGGAAATTCATCAGCTCTGTAAGGCAATGCGAAGCACGCCTGTGCCGAATAGCAGCAAGCCCAGCAGCTAAAAAATGGCGACCACACCCGCTATCTTGCAGGCTATGCACTGACTACCGTGGCAAGCCCTTTGATCGAGAGCTCGCCATGTCAGGCACGAACTATGACTACGCATTGACCCAGCTGTACGCTGCCCTGAAGCTGGAGCCCCCCTTGACCTTCGAGCCGGTGATCAGCCTGCGCGTGGGGTCTTTTGTGTGCAACGTTACCGAGCACCCGGCGGACCACTTGCTGATGTTCATCGAACTCCCCGTAATCGACGACATACGCTGGGGTGAACAGAACCTGTTCTGCCAGGACACCTGCAAGCCTGTGACCGGTCTCGACCCGCTCACCAACATACAAATACTGTGGAATCGCCAGCCCCTGGCGCAGCTGGACCGCGCCATGGTGCATCACCAGCTCGAGCAACTGGTGCAGGCCGCCCACGATCTGGCAGGTGATGAAACAGCCTGAACGCCGCTCAGGGCTGCCCCCAGACCTGCGCCTCGCTCCAACCCAGCGCGGCAAAATCCTCGGATCGCAGTGAGGCCTCCTCTTCGCAGAAGAATTCGTCCAACTGCGGTGGCCTGATCGCCGTATCGCTGAGCATCGCGTGCACCTGGCCGCGATGGTGGATCTGGTGCTCGAACAGGTGTGACAGCAAGCGCAAACGTTGCTCCTGTTGCACCCGGTCCGGTCGCACGATGCTCACATAGCGCCGCAACTGGTCGTCGCGCAATTGCCGGCAATAGGCGATCAGGCGCTGGTCGGCCTGGGCCTGCTGGGCCTGCAGGTCGGTGCAGGTGGCGAAGGGCTGCTCGGGTTGGAAGAAGCGCTCGCCGTCCGGATCCGGCGTTTGGCCGCGTTGCTCGCACTCCAGTGCATCCAGATAGAACCAGTCCACCGTCAACAGGTGGTTGAGGGTGGCCTTGATCGACGGGAAGAAACTGCAGCGCGGGGCGACGAACTCATCCTGGGTCAGTTGCAGGCAAGCCTTGTACAGGCGGTGGTTGGCCCAGCCATTGTTGTAGGCCTGGGTCAGCAGATGATGCGACAGCGGCTCCATGGGCAGCTCCTTCAGGCGAAGCGTTGCAGTTGCATCTCCCGTAGCCGGCTCAGGGTCCGTTGGTACGGGAACGCCAGATACCCTTGAGTGTAGAGCGCTTCCAGCGGCACCTCGGCTTCCAGGTACAACAACACCCGACGGTCGTAGCATTCGTCCACCAGGGCGATGAAGCGCCGAACGCTGTCATCCTTCGGCGCCAGTGTCGGTAACTGGCGGTCCCCGGCCTCGACGCGGGCGGCCCCGTCCTCGGTACCGCGGGCAATGCGGCCGGCCTGCTGGAGGCCACCCAGGGCCGGAATGCCGCTGACCAGGATCGCCGGAAAGCGGTCGCACAAGGCCATGAAGTCCATGGCGGCCAGCGGCTGCTCGCACAGGGCACTAAAATGGCACCAAATGGCCTGCGTACTGCGGCGCAGCACGCCGATCTGCCGGGAGCCAAGCTGCAGCGGTTGGTCGTTGCCTGGGTCGTCCGGGCTCAACTGGCCGAACACCGCCTCGAGCGCGCTCGACCGCCCCGGCTGGCCGACCCAGTAGCGCTGCTGTTGCAGGCCGGGGTGCAAGCGGTGATCCTGCTCCCCCGCCACCGCCAGCACGCGCATGTGCCGCTCGATGGCGGCGATGGCCGGCAGGAACCGCTCGCGGTTGAAGCCATCGCGGTACAACTGGCAGGGCGGCTGGTTCGAGGTGGCGACGATCACCACACCGTGATCGAACAACACCTGGAACAGACGGCCGAGGATGATCGCATCGCCGATATCGCTGACGAACAGCTCGTCGAAACACAACACCCGTATCTCCTCGGCCAGCGCCCGGGCCAGGGCCGCGAGCGGGTCGGCGGTGCCATTGAGCTGGAACAGGCGCTGATGAACCCATGCCATGAAATGGTGGAAATGCTGGCGCCGGGCCGGCAATTGCAGGCTGCGATGGAACAGGTCCATCAACCAGGTCTTGCCACGGCCGACCGGGCCCCAGAGGTACAGGCCTTGCGTCGGCAGGCCCTGACGCAGGGCGTCGAAGCAGTCCTGCAACGCAGCCACAGCCGCTGCCTGGGCGGGATCGGCGACGTAGCCACGCTCGGCCAGCGCCTTGTGATAAAGGGATTCAGGGGTCATGCCGCGCATGGTACGCCATCGCTGGGCAAGCCCGCTTCCACAACATTGCCCCAGGGCAACTGTAGTAGCTTGCTCCAGGGCCTCCGCCGGGACGATCATCCCTCTGTCAGCCCCACCTTCAGCAAGGCGCCATCCTTGGCATCGGTCAGCACGTACAGATAGCCATCCGGCCCTACCCGCACGTCACGAATCCTGGCTTTCAGGTCAGCCAACAGCCGTTCTTCATGCACGACCTTGTCGCCATCGAGCTGCAGTCGGATCAACTCCTGTGTCGCCAGCGCACCGATGAACAGGTTGTGGTCCCAGGCCTTGAACGTGGGGCTGTCGTAGAACGCCATGCCGCTGATGCCCGGCGACTTTTCCCACACGTGGTGCGGATCGACCATGCCATCGACGTGCTTGCCCTTGGCCTCTGGGATCGGCAGCAGCGAGTAGTTGATGCCGTGGGTGGCGATCGGCCAGCCATAGTTCTTGCCCGCCTTGGGGATGTTGATCTCGTCGCCGCCACGCGGGCCATGCTCGTGGGTCCACAGCTTGCCGGTCCAGGGGTTCAGCGCCGCGCCCTGCTGGTTGCGGTGGCCGAACGACCAGATTTCCGGACGCACGTTGTCGCGCCCGACGAAGGGATTGTCCTTGGGTATCTCGCCGTCGGGCAGGATGCGCACGATCTTGCCCTGCAGCTTGTCCAGGTCCTGCGACGTGGCGCGCTGGTTGTTCTCGCCCAGGGCGATGAACAGGTAACCGTCACGGTCGAACACCAGCCGCGAGCCGAAGTGGTTGCCTTCGGACAGCTTGGGCTGCTGGCGGAAGATCACCGTGAAGTTCTCCAGGCGTGACTGGTCCTGGGTCAGCTGGCCACGACCGACCGCAGTACCGGCCTTGCCATCGCTGCCCTCCTCGGCATAGGACAGATATACGGTTCGATCCTTGGCGAACTCAGGCGAGAGCACCACGTCGAGCAGGCCGCCCTGCCCCTCGGCCCAGACCTTGGGTACACCGGACAGCGGCGGCCCGACCTTGCCCTCGGCGTTGACGATACGCAGGTTGCCGGGGCGTTCGGTGACCAGCATGTCCTTGCCGCCGGGCAGGAAGGCCAGCGCCCAGGGATTGCGCAGGCCGTCGGCAACAGTGCTGACGGTCAGCCGCCCCTCCTCGCTGGGGTACTGCTGCTCGGCGGCGGCCTGCGCCAGCAGGGGCAACAGGCTGGCAGCGGCCAGGGTGGTCAACCAGGTGCGTGGGGTCATGCTCGCTTCCTTTGCAAGGGCTCACGGCACACGTAGGGAGTCGCGTGGTGGCCGGGTGGGTTCCAGGTTCGGGGTCTGCTGCTCGCGGCGCAGGTTTTCACCGTTGCCGATACCGCGGTTGTCGAGGGTGGGCGGACGCGGGTTGGGTTGCGTGGACGGGCCGCGCACGGGCGGCATTGCCGGTACGCTGCCCTGCCGGCTGTTGGGGTTGGCGCGCATGATCGGGCTGTTGTAGGGGTTGTTGCTGTCGTTGGCGGCAATCAGTGGCGGCGCCAAGGGCGCGGCCTGCAGTGGCAACGCCAGCACCAGGCCGAGGCCCAGGATTGGCAGTGTGGGATTCATGCTTCACCTCCGGTACGAAAAGGCGCGCTCGAAGGTTGGATAGCCTACGGCGCGCAGGGTTCGACGCAAAAGGATGAATTTGGGTCCTGATGTTTCAGTATGCACCCCTCAGTTGCCTGGCGTTATCCCACCTTGTGCCGCGCTGCATACAGGCACAACATCTCCATCGCCAGGGTCGCGCCTGCCAGCGCAGTGATATCGGCATGGTCATAGGCGGGCGCCACCTCTACCAGGTCCATGCCCACCAGGTTGATCCCGCGCAACCCGCCGAGTATCTCCAGCGCCTGCACCGTGCTCAGGCCGCCGCATACCGGCGTGCCGGTGCCGGGTGCGAAGGCCGGGTCCAGGCAGTCGATATCGAAGGTCAGGTACACCGGCCGGTCGCCCACCCGCTGGCGGATGGCAGCGACGATCGCCTCGGTGCCCTGGCGATGCACCTGGCGGGCGTCGAGAATGGCGAAGCCCTGGCTGTCGTCGTTGGTGGTGCGCAGGCCGATCTGCACCGAGCGCGCCGGGTCCACCAGCCCTTCCCGCGCCGCGTGCCAGAACATCGTGCCATGGTCGATGCGCTGGCCCTCCTCGTCCGGCCAGGTGTCGCTGTGCGCGTCGAAGTGCACCAGCGCCAGCGGGCCATGGCGACGGGCATGGGCCTTGAGCAGCGGATAGCTGATGAAATGGTCCCCGCCCAAGGTGAGCATGGCGCAGCCAGCCTCGAGAATGTGCTCGGCATGCGCCTCGATGCTCTGCGGCACCGACTGCGGCGTACCGCTATCGAAAGCACAATCGCCGTAGTCGATCACCGCCAGGTGGTCGAACGGATCGAACGCCCAGGGCCAGTGCCGGGCCCAGGCCTGTTGCACCGAAGCGGCGCGAATCGCCCGCGGACCGAAGCGCGCGCCGGGTCGATTGCTGGTGGCGGTGTCGAACGGCACGCCACTGACCACCACGTCGACACCCCGCAAGTCACGGCTGTAGCGGCGCCGGGAAAAGCTGGTGATACCGGCATAAGTGCTCTCGGCGGCGGTGCCATAGAGGCTGCCACGGGTAATTGCCTGGTCGTTGTCCTGGGCGAGATCCACGGTGTTTCTCCTGTCGTTGTCGTTCACTGGCGGCTGCGGAAGGCGGTCCACAGGCGGTTGCGCTGGCGCAGGTCGGCCAGCGCCATGCTGCGGTCGGCGAACAGGCGCTGGCGCACCTCGGCCGACGGATAGATGTCCGGATCGTTGCGGATCGCCGCGTCCACCAGCGGGGTGGCGGCCTGGTTGGCGTTGGCGAAGAACAGCGTGTTGGTCAGTGCCGCCACCGAGTCGGGGCGCAGCATGAAAGCGATGAAGGCGCGGGCCGCCTCGGGATGCGGTGCGTCCTTGGGGATCACCAGGTTGTCCTGCCACACCAGCGTGCCCTCGCGGGGGATGCGGTAGATCAGCTCGAAGGGCTTGCCGGCGCGGCGCGCCTGGTCGGCGGCCATGGCGGCATCGCCGTTGTAGGTGAGCGCCAGGCATACGCTGCCGTTGGCCAGGTCGTTGATCTGGCGGCCATTGGCCACGTAGCTGATCGACGGTTGCAGTTGCTGCAACAGCGCCTGCGCCGCGTCCAGGTCGGCCTTGTCCTGGCTGTACGGGTCCTTGCCCAGGTAGTTGAGGGTCACGCCGATCACCTCCTGGGGCGAGTCCGGCATGGCGATGCCGCAGTCCTTCAGGCGGCTGGCGTACTCAGGCTTGAACAGCAGGTCGAGGCTGTCCAGGGGCACATCGCCCAGGCGCTGGCGTACGGCCTCGACGTTCACCCCCAGCCCCAGCGTGCCCCAGGTGTAAGGCACGGCATGGCGGTTGCCGGGGTCGGCCTCGGCCAGCTTGGCCAGCAGGTCCCGGTCTAGGTTGGCGTAGCCGGGCATCGCCTGCGCCTCGAGCGCCTGCAGAGCACCGGCCTTGAGGGCTCGAGCCAGCACCGTGGCCGACGGCACCACCACGTCGTAGCCACTGCCACCGGTGAGCAGCTTGGTCTCCAGCACCTCGGTGGTGTCGAAGGTGTCGTAGCGGACCTTGTAGCCGGTCTCCTTCTCGAAACGCTCCAGGGTCTGCGGGGCGACATAGTCGGCCCAGCTGTACAGGTTGACGACCTTCTCTTCGGCCTGCAGGGGCAGGGCGATCAGCAATGAAAGCAGGCACAACGTCGAACGCATGGCGGACACCTCGGCATAGGGGTGGATGCCGCCAGCATGCCTGCCGGGTTACATTGCAAAAATGGCAACTTTGCGAAGCTGACATTCACCAGGAGCAATGTGATGCTCGGACAATTGCACGACCCGGACCTGCACCTGCTGCGGCTGTTCGTCACTGTAGTCGAGGCCGGCGGCTTCAGCGCCGCCCAGGGGGTGCTGGGGCTCAGCCAGCCCAGCATCAGCCAGCAGATGGCGAAACTGGAGACCCGCCTGGGATATCGCCTGTGCAGCCGGGGCAAGGGCGGCTTCCGGCTGACCGAGAAAGGCGAGTTGCTGTTGCAGGCCACCCGCGGCCTGCTGCTGCAGATCGAGCAGTTCCGCCAGCAGGCCAATGGCGTGGCCGGGCGCTTGCTGGGCAGCGTGCGCATCGGCCTGGCCGAGAATCAGGACCGTGACGTCAGCCTGCGCCTGGCCCAGGCCATCGCGCGGTTTCGCCAGCGTGACGAGAGCGTGCGCCTGGAACTGACCAGCGCGCCACCGGCCGAACTCGAACGCTTGCTGCTGGAGCAACGCCTGGACTGCGCCATCAGCTACTTCTCCGGCAACCAGGCGGCGTTCGACTACCTGCCGCTGTTCGAGGAGCGCCAGAGGCTTTACTGCGGCAAGGGGCACGTCTTGTTCACCCAGGCCCAGGTAACCCGCGAGCAGTTGCTCGAGGCCGACCAAGTGAGCCACCCCTATCGTTTTCTCAAACAGGGCGAGCCCTTCCAGAGCCGCCACAGCATGGCGGTGGCAGAGCAGATCGACAGCGCCTTGACGTTCATCCTGTCAGGGCGACACATCGGCTTTCTGCCGTGCCACTGCGCCGCGCCCTGGGAAGCCCAAGGTCTGTTGCGGGCGTTGGATACCGCGCTGGATTTCGTGGTGCCGTTCACCCTGGCCAGGCATCGCGGGCAAACACCCGGTGAGGCGCAGCAAGCCTTCATGGAAGACCTGCGCATGACATTCGGCTCGCGTTAGGCCCGGAACATCGGCAGGCCCCGCTTTCATCGCCGCCACGCATTTGCGACACTGCCGACTCGCCCGTGCCACAAGGCCAGATCCCCATGTATGCCCGCATCTGCCTGATCCTGCTGCTGACCCTTGGCCTGAATGCCTGCGCCCTGTTCCAGGGTCGCGACCCGCTGAACATCAGCGTGATCGGCATCGACCCCCTGCCCGGCCAGGACCTGGAGCTGCGCATGGCCGTGAAGATCCGCGTGCAGAACCCCAACGAAACCCCGGTGGACTTCAACGGCATCGCCCTCAACCTGGAAGTCAACAACCAGCCCCTGGCAGCCGGGGTGAGCGACCAGCGCGGGCACATCGGCCGCTACGACGAAGCGGTGCTGGTGGTGCCGGTGAGCGTCACCGCCTTCGCCTTCCTGCGCCAGGCCTACGGCCTGCGCCGGGCGGACTCGCTGCAGGGCCTGCCCTATGTGTTGCGCGGCAAGCTGGCAGGAGGGCCGCTGGGTACCGTGCGCTTTACCGACAAAGGCAAGCTCGACCTGCCAACGGCCGCAGGCCCTGCCTGGTAACCCGCTTTACCGGCAGGCTGGCAGATCACTCACCTGCGCCGGATGAACCGACGAAACGTACTCCGGGCCGCGGACGCTCGTCCACGCTGAGCTCGAACACATCCGGCCGCGCATAGTGGCCGACCACGTCGAAGTCGTAGCGCGCACGCACCAGTTCATCGGTATCGACCTCGGCGCAAAGCAGGCCACGCTCACCCACCAGCGGTCCGGCCAGCACCTCCCCAAGCGGGCCGACGATCACGCTGCCGCCGTTGATCAATGGCCGTTCGGCCGGCCAGTTGGCCACCTCCAGGCCCAGTGCGGCGGGCGAGTCCTGCACCTGGCAGGCGCTGATGACAAAGCAGCGCCCCTCGGCGGCGATATGGCGCATGCTCACCTGCCAAAGCTCGCGCTCGTCCACTGTCGGTGCGCACCACAGTTGCACACCCTTGGCGTACATCGCAGTGCGCAGCAGCGGCATGTAGTTCTCCCAGCACACTGCCGCGCCGATGCGCCCGGCACGGCTTTCGATTACCGGCAGTGTGGAGCCGTCGCCCTTGCCCCAGATCAGCCGCTCGGTACCGGTGGGCATCAGCTTGCGGTGCTTGGCCACCAGGCCGGTGTGCGGCTCGAAGAACAGCACCGTGCAATACAGGGTATTGCCGCTGCGCTCGATCACGCCGATCACCAGGCTCGCTCCGGTACGCGCCGACAAGCCGGCCAAGGTGTCGGTCTCGGGCCCCGGTACATCAATGGCATTGGCGAAATAGCGGGCGAAGGCTTCACGCCCCTCGGGCAGGCGATAGCCGAGCTGGGTGCCGAACCCTTCGCCTTTCGGGTAGCCACCGAGCAAGGCCTCGGGCATCACCACCAGGCTGGCGCCGGCATCATGGATGGCCTGCTCGTAGTCGAGGATCTGCGCCAGGGTGGCGGCCTTCCCGCCAGGCAGCGAACCGATCTGCAGGGCGGCGACGATGGACTTGGGCATCGAGGGAACTCCAGTCTGGAAGGTCTGTTGGATTCTCCAGCGCAGGCGTTCGGGGTGTTCGCCTGGCTCAGCGGTTGGCGCTGGCGGCGGCCATCATCTTGTTCACTTCGCTGCGCACCAGCTGGTTGAACTCCGGCGGCGACATGCCGTCGAGTTCGGCACGTACCCATTCCGCCCACTTGCCCTTGCGCCGCGGCTTTTCTGCGATCAGCCGCGCCGCCTCGCCCTTGGCCTTGCCCAGGTTGTTCTGCCAGTAGTCGAACAAGCGGGCCTTTTCTGCCTCGATCTGCGCCCTTTCCTGGAAGCTCATGTTGGCCAGATTGAAACTCATCGGGTATTACCTGCCGCTGGAAAATGTGCCTATCTTACACTGCGTCGACGCGCCACCGGTACGCCACTGCAACTTTCGCGGCAGCGTGGCATCCATTGTTCAACGCCCAACCCTTCACGAGGATGTGTACATGGCCAGGAAAACCGCTGCGCAAGGCAACAACGACCAGATCAAGGATCAGGTGTTCAGCGAGCTGCAGGCATTGATCGAGGAATCCGAGAAGCTGCTCAGCGACAGTGCGGCGCTGGTCGGCGAGGAAGCCGAAGGCATGCGCGCGCAACTGGGGCTCAAGTTGCGCCAGGCGCGCGATGCCACCAGCCGCCTGGGCCAGAAGGCGCAGCCGGTGGTCGAGGCGACCCAGGAGTATATCGGTGGCCACCCCTGGCAGACCGTGGCGATTTCCGCAGGCCTCGGCCTGGTGGTCGGGTTGCTGCTCGGTCGCCGGCAATAACTCAGGCGGCTTGCGCCTGGGGAATACCGCTGTGGAAACGCAGTTCCTGGTCGGGCGAGGTGATCAGCCCGACCTCCGCTTCGCGCACCTGCTCCACAACCCTGGCAATGTCCGCTTCGTCGCCATACTGGTGAGCCAGCTTCAGATAACCTTGATAGTGTCGCGCCTCGCTCTTGAGCAGGCCGTGATAGAAGGTGCCCAGCTCCTCGTCCAGGTGCGGCACCAGGGCGGCGAAGCGTTCGCAGCTGCGCGCCTCGATGAAAGCCCCCACTACCAGGGTGTCCACCAGCTTCACCGGCTCGTGCGCCCGCACCAGCCGCCGCAGCCCAGAGGCATAGCGCCCTGCCGACACCGGCCGTAGCGGCACGCCGCGGCGCTTCATCAGACGCAGCACTTGCTCGTGGTGCACCAGTTCCTCGCGGGCCAGGCGCGACATCATGTTGATCAGGTCGAGATGGGTGTTGTACTTGGCGATCAGGCTCAGCGCCGTGCTGGCGGCCTTGAACTCGCAATTCTTGTGATCGATCAGCAGGGTTTCCTGGTCGGCCAGTGCCGCCTCGATCCAGGCGTCGGGGGTGCGGCAACCCAGGAAGGCATCGATTTCAGGAATCAGGGACATGGTACTCACAATCACACGGGACATCGGCGGGACCGGCGATTATACCGGCGGCGCTGGCAAGCGCCAGTGACTATGCTTGATGCAGGTCAACCGGCGGCAGTCGCCGCGCCGTCTATAGTCAGGCATTGGTCGCCATCCGAGAAAGGAGTTCACGCCCATGCAAGCCGTGCGCAGCATCCTCGTCGTCCTCGACCCCGAGCACGCCCATAGCCGGGCCCTGACCCGGGCCAAACTGATTGCCGGGGTGACCGGTGCGCGCCTGCACCTGCTGATGTGCGACAAGAAGCAGGACCACAGCGCGCTGTTGAGCCTGCTAAGCAGCCAGTTGCATGATGATGGCTACGACAATGTCACCCATGAACAGAAGTGGAAGGACAGCCTGCACCAGTCGATCATCCATGTGCAGCAAGCGGAAGGCTGTGAACTGGTGATCAAGGAGCACCGCCCGGAAAACCCCTTGCGCAAGGCATTGCTGACCCCCAGTGACTGGAAGCTGCTGCGCGCGTGCCCCTGCGCAGTGCTGATGGTCAAGAGCGAACGCCCCTGGACCGGCGGCGTGATCCTGGCGGCGGTGGATGTGGGCAACCAGGACGAGGCCCATCGCCGGTTGCACACCAGCATCATCGACCACGGCTATGACATCGCCAGCCTGGCCAAAGGCCAACTGCACGTGATCAGCGCCCATCCATCGCCGATGCTGTCGGCTTCCGACCCGGTCTATCAGCTCACGGAGACCATCGAGAAACGCTATCGCGAGGCGTGTACGGCGTTCCAGGCGGAATTCGATATTACCGATGACAGGCTGCATATCGCCGAAGGACCGGCCGACGTACTGATTCCCTATACCGAGAAGAAACTCGACGCGGTAGTGACCATCGTTGGTACCGTGGCCCGCACCGGCATCTCCGGGGCGCTGATCGGCAACACCGCAGAAGTGGTCCTGGATGCGCTGGAAGGCGATGTGCTGGTACTCAAGAGCGAAGAGGTCACGGCACACTTGGCTGAACTGGCACGTGGCTGAACCATCGCCCCAAACTGGTGCAATCGCTCTAGAATAGGCCGCCTCTCCAGCCACAGAAGCAGCACCATGGACATCGATCAGGCCCGCACCTTCCTGGAAATCGTCCGCTGCGGCAGCCTGGTCGCCGCGGCTGAACGGCTGTTCGTCTCGCAGACGGCAATCAGCGCCCGTGTGCAGCGCCTGGAGCAGCAACTGGGCTGCCAGCTGTTCGTGCGCAGCCGCAACGGCGCCAGCCTGACCGCCGATGGCGAGGCTTTCGTCAGCTATGCCAACCAGCTGGTGCAGACCTGGGAGGCGGCGCGCCGTGACCTGCCGCTGCCCCAGGGCTGCCAGCTGGTGCTGCATGTGGGCGCCGAAGTGAGCCTGGGCAATCCGATGCTGCTCGACTGGGTCAGCGCCTTGCACCAGGGCCTGCCCAGCCATGCCATCCGCAGCGAGGTCAGCGATGGCGAAGCACTGCTGCGCAAGGTGGAGATGGGCTTGCTCGACGCCGCGCTGGTCTACCAGCCGACCTATGGTCCTGGCCTGCAAGTCGAGCAATTGATGGAAGAGAAGCTGATCCGTGTGCGCCGGGTCGATGCGCCCGATCCGTACATCTACATCGACTGGGGCGAAGCTTTCCGCCGCCAGCACGACGCCGCCCTGCCCGAGCTGTCGCGCCCGGCCCTGAGCTTCAACCTCGGGCCCCTGGCCCTGCAGTTCATTCTCGAGCACGGCGGCAGCGGCTATTTCCGCACCCGGGTGGTCCAGGCCTACCTGCAAAGCGGGGTATTCGAGCGCGTGCCCCAGGCGCCGGAGTTCACCTACCCGACCTTCCTGGTGCATGCCCGCGAGCGCGACAGCGAGGCGTTGCAGCAGGCCTTCAGCGTGTTGCGCCGGCTGGTGGCCGCTGGCGAAAGCGACTGGTCACAGCGCTGGGACCCGGTGATCTGAGCCCTGCGCCGCGGCAGTGAGCAGGTGCCGCTTGAGGCCGGCGATCAGGTCGGTCTGGGTGATCACCCCCACCAGCTTTTCGTCGTCGAGCACCGGCAGGCAGTGCAGCCCCTGTTCACTGAGCAACGGCAACAGGCGCTCCAGCGGATGCTGGCTGCCGACACTGACTACCCGGCGGCTCATCACCTGCTCCAGACGCACCACCTTGCGCCGGAACAGGCCACGCCAGCTGAAACGCCCACGGGCCATGGCCGGGCCGACCAGGTCGCTGAGGCTGACGATCCCCACCAGGCGCCCCTCTTCCAGTACCGGCAGGGTCTTGAGGCGATGGCCAGATAGCATCTTCCAGGCTTGTTCGAGGGTGGTGCGCGGCGTTGCCCACTGCACGTCGCGGGACATCACCGAGCTGGCGGTGATGCCGCCCAGGCTACGGTGCAGGGCGTGCTGCTCGGTGGCCAGGATGATCCGCTCCAGCTCGTCACGGGTGACATCGACGAACTCGCCGATCTCCTCCAGGGCCTGGTCCAGGTCTCCGGCGCAGATGCCGAGCCGATCGCCCGGCAGCGCGTCGTGGGTGTGATGCAGGTCGCGGCGCGGGGTCGCGCCCTTGGGGTAGCGCACGCCGGTCAGGCGGTTGTAGAGCACAGCCACGCCGACCAGGATCAGCGCATTGAGCAGTACCGGCTCGAGCAGGTGGTCACCCATGGCCACCAACCCTGGGTCGGCCAGCACGGCGCTGGCCGCCACGCCGCCACCGGGCGGGTGCAGGCAGCGCAGCAGGCACATCGCCAGGATGGCGATGCCCAACGCCGCGGCCGCGACCCACAACCCATCGCCGAATGCGTGACGCATGGCCAGGCCCACGGCAGCCGCCAACGCATAACTGCCCAGTACGGGCCAGGGCTGGGCCAACGGGCCCGAGTGCACGGCGAACACCAGCACCGCGGAGGCTGCCAGCGGCCCCAGCAAATGCAGGGCGATCGATGGCCCATAGGCCAGGCTGCACAGGTAACCCGCAAGAAACAGTCCAAGCAGCGCGCCTAGGCCTGCTCGCAACCATTCTCGGGGAGGGATGTTCAGGGGCGCCGGCAGCAGGCGCTGCAGGCGGGATTCGGGACGCGAGGCAGACATCGAGGTGACTTGATCGTGTTCTTCTGATTGTAAAAAGAAAGCCCAGCGCGACAGGCCTGGGCCCTGTGTTGCGCAATGCAGTGGCGCAAGGGGGCTCCGTCCTTGGAGAGATGGAAACCGCAAGGTTTCGTGGCCGGCATTGTGCCGGGCGCAGGTGGCGCTGGGCCAATTCAAAAAACTGCGGCTGTACTGCAATTTTTTTGCACGGTTGATCCGCCCCGCGATTGGGCCGGCGCCGATCAACGCCCCTTGCGCGGCAGTTCGATACTGACCCGTAGCCCGCCCAGCGGGCTTTCCAGCAGTGCGATGCGCCCACCCCATGCCTCGACGATATCGCGCACGATGCCCAGCCCCAGGCCATGGCCATCGACCTGCTCGTCCAGCCGCGAGCCGCGTTCGAGCACTTGCAGGCGTTGCGCCTCAGGGATGCCCGGGCCATCGTCATCGACCCACAGCTGGTAACCTTCGGTGGTTGGCGCGATGCCCAGGCGCACCTCGCTATCGGCCCATTTGCAGGCGTTGTCCAGCAGGTTACCGAGCAGTTCCAGCAAATCCTCGCGGTCCCAGGGCAGCAACAAGCCCGGAGGCACATCGCGCTCCAGCAACAAGCCTTCGCCATGGATCATCCCCAGCGTCGCCAGCAGCCCGGGCAGTTCAGCGTCACAATCGAACTGCGCGCCAGGCAAGGCATCGCCGGCCAGGCGCGCGCGGTTGAGTTCGCGGGCGAGGCGTTGCTGGATCTGCTCCAGTTGCTCGCGCATCTGCGCGCGCACCTCGGGCAGCGCCTGCAGGCGTTCGCTGGCAGCCAGGCTGATCAGCACCGCCAGCGGCGTTTTCAAGGCATGACCGAGGTTGCCCAAGGCATTGCGCGAACGACGCAGGCTGTCTTCGGTATGAGTCAGCAGGTGGTTGATCTGGTCCACCAGCGGTTGCAGTTCGCTGGGCACTTCGGCGTCCAGTTGCGAGCGCTGGCCCTGCTGCAACTGGGCGATCTGCTGGCGCGCCCGCTCCAGCGGGCGCAACGAGCGGGTCACGGTGAGGCGCTGCAGCACCAGGACCAATATCAACGCCACCAGCCCCAGGCCCAGGCCGATCTGTTGCATGCGCCGGAAGCCCTCGCGCACCGGCGAATAGTCCTGGGCCACGCTGATCGAGATGTCCTGGCCGAGCCGCCGGTAGTCCCCACGATAGGCCAGCAGTTGCTGGCCCTCGGGGCCCAGTTCGTGGCCATCGTCCAGGCCGGGTTTGCCAGGCTTGGGCATGTCCATGTCCCATAACGATCGGGAGCGCCAGGTACCCTGGTCGAAATCAATGCGGAAGTAGTAGCCCGAGAACGGCTGCTGGTAGGCTGCCGACAGTCGTCGCTCGTCCAGCTGCAGGCCGGACGGGCCACGCACCAGCGCCACCAGCAGGTTTTCGCTTTCCTTGCGCAGGCCCGCTTCCAGGTAACGCTGCAGGCCCGCCTCGAACAGCCACAAGGTCAACTGCGCCAGGGCCAGCCCAACCACTACCAGTACCGCCACCAGGCCCAGGCTCAGGCGCGCCTGGATCGACTTCACGCGGCGCTCCCGGCATACACGTAGCCCTGGCCCCGGCGGGTCTCGATCACGCTGCGCCCCAGTTTGCGCCGCAGGTGGTTGACGTGCACTTCCAGCACGTTGGAGTCGCGTTCGGTTTCGCCGTCATAGAGGTGCTCGGCCAGGTGGCTCTTGGACAGCACCTGCCCCGGATGCAGCATGAAATAGCGCAACAGACGGAACTCGGCGGCGGTGAGCTGGACATCGACACCCTCACGGCTCACGCACTGGCGCGACTCGTCCAGATGCAGGCCGGCCGCTTCCAGTTTCGGCTGGTTGGCCAGCCCCTTGGCCCGGCGCAACAGGGCCTGGATGCGCAGTTGCAGCTCCTCGGGGTGGAAGGGCTTGCTCAGGTAGTCGTCGGCCCCGGCCTTGAGGCCTTCGATACGCTCGGCCCAGGAGCCACGGGCGGTGAGGATCAGCACCGGGGTGGCCAGGCCGCTCGCGCGCCATTGCCCCAGAACTTCGAGCCCCGGCAGCCCGGGCAGGCCCAGGTCGAGGATGATCAGGTCGTAGGGTTCGCTCTGGCCCTGGTACACCGCATCGCGGCCATCGGCCAGCCAGTCCACGGCATAACCCTGGCGCTGCAGGGTGGTGGTCAGTTCATCGGCCAGGGGGACATTGTCCTCGACAAGCAGCAGGCGCATTCAGTCGTCTTCCTCGTCTTTGAGCAGCGCGCCGGTGCGGGCGTCGAGCTTGATCTCGCGCACCACGCCTGCCGGGGTCAGCAGTTCGACCTCGTACTCGTAGCGCTCGTGCTTCTCTTCCAGCTCCGCCTCCAGCAGCCGTGCCCCGGGGTAACGCCCCAGGGCGGCTTCGAGCAATTGCTCCAGCGGCAGGATGATGCCCTTTTGCCGAAGCTCCAGGGCTTCATCCTGGTCCAGGTCGCGCGCGGCGGCCAGCGAACAGACGGTCAACAGCGCAAAGGCAAGATAGCGCGCCGTTCGCGGTAGATCGCTCATCAGTTGTCCCGAGCGTCCCGCAGCACTTCACCAGTCTTGGCATCAACGTCCACGTCCCATTCGGCGTTCTGCGCATCACGCAGCTCGACCTTGAGCACATAACGGCCATAGGTGTTTTCCAGCTCGGAATCCTTGATGGTGGAGCCGGGGTGCTTGGCCTTGGCGATGTCTGCGATTTTTTGCAACGACTGAACGGTACCTGCCTTTTCCAGGCCGCTGATCTCGTGAGCCGGCACATCGGCCAAGGCAACGCTCGCGCCAAGCATCAGGGCGGCGGTAGTAACAAGGGCAGTCAAAGTTTTCATGAGGTTCTCTCCAGCGAGATGTGCAATTTGTCTACGGGGTTAAGATTAACCACCGGTCCTTAACTCAACCTGAAAACAGCTGGCCGCATGATAGCGCAGCTTGCGGCCTTGTCGCGGCCACGTGGGGCGGTGATGGCATCGCCGCCTCGCGATAAAGCCCTATACTGCCCACCTGCCCTGCCCGAGACCCCGCCATGAGCGCCATCCACATCAAGTACCCCGCCCTGACCTTCAAGGCCGGCCAGCGCGCCTTGCGGCAGATTCGCGAGCGCGGCCTGCTGGCCGCCGATGTCGGCGTGCTGCCGGGCGCCGCCGGTGGCCCCAAGCCCTTGGGAATCCAGGGCCTGGACCTGGCGCTGTTCGGTGAATGGCTGCCGACGGCACCACGGCAACGGGCATTGATCGGCGCCTCGATCGGCTCCTGGCGTTTCGCCAGTGCCTGCCTCGACGACCCGGTGGCCGGCATCCGCCGCCTGGGCGAGCTGTATACCGAGCAGGATTTCGCCAAGGGCGTGACCCCCAGGGAAATCAGCCAGAGCTGCCAACGCATGCTCGACGACCTGCTGCAGGGCCGCGATGGGCAGATCCTCGCCAACCCGCACTATCGCCTGAACATCCTGGTGGTGAAGAGCCACGGCCAGCTCGCCCACGACCACCGTGGCCGCCTGGGCGTGGGTCTGGGCTCGGTGATCGCCAGCAACCTGCTGGGCCGCTCGCGCCTGGCCCGGCACTTCGAGCGGGTGATCCTGCACGATGAACGTGCCGCGCCACCGCTGGAGGCGCTCACCGACTTCCCTTCGCGCAGCCTGCCGCTGGACCTGGCCAACCTGCGCCACGCCCTGCTCGCCTCGGGCTCGATCCCGATGGTCATGGAGGGTGTGCGCGACATCCCCGGCGCGGGGGCCGGCACCTACCGCGACGGCGGCCTGCTCGACTACCACCTGGACCTGCCCTACCGCGGCGACGACCTGGTGCTCTACCCGCACTTCACCGACAAGGTGGTGCCCGGCTGGTTCGACAAGGCCCTGCCCTGGCGCAAGGGCGATGCCACGCGCCTGCAGAACGTACTGCTGATGACCCCGTCGCCGCAGTACCTGGCCACCCTGCCCTACGGCAAGCTGCCGGATCGCAACGACTTCAAGCGTTTCATGGGCGATGCGCCGAGCCGCAAGCGTTACTGGTACAAAGCCATCGCCGAAAGCCGGCGCCTGGGCGACGAACTGCTGGAGCTGATCGCCACCGGGCGGTTGCAGGATCAGTTGCAAGCCTTGTAGCGGGCATGCTGGTAGACTGCGCGCATCGTTGATTCACACAGAGTTATGCCAGCGTGGAAATCTTTAAGGAATTTACCTTCGAATCGGCTCACCGCCTGCCCAACGTCCCGGCCGGGCACAAGTGCGGCCGCCTGCATGGCCATTCGTTCAAGGTCGCCCTGCACCTGACCGGCCCGCTCGATCCGCACACCGGCTGGATCCGCGACTTCTCCGAGATCAAGGCGATCTTCAAGCCGATCTACGAGCAACTGGACCATAACTACCTGAACGATATTCCCGGCCTGGAAAACCCCACCAGCGAAGTGATCGCCAAGTGGATCTGGGATCAGGTCAAGCCGCTGCTGCCGGAACTGTCGAAGGTGCGCATTCACGAGACCTGCACCAGCGGGTGCGAGTACACCGGCGACTGATCGAATGCCCTGTCGCGGATAAATCCGCGACAGGGCCGCAAGACCTCAGCCCTGCTGCCCGCTCTCCAAGGCATCACGCAGAAAGCTCGGGGCGATATAGCGCTGGTAATGCGCCTCGGAAAGCAAAAAGAATTCCCGATCGATGGCGTCGCGCAGCTGTGGCAGCTCCCAGTCGCGGAACTCCGGCAGCAAGGCCATCCCGTAGGCCTCCAGGTCGCGAATCATCCGCGCCCCGCGGGCGATCAGCTGGTAGGCCCAGCAATATTCCGACTGCTGTGCCACATAGCGGATCGAACGCTGTTCGAGCTGCTCGCGCAAGCGCGCTTTGTCGAACACTTCCAGCTTGGCCATCATCACCTGCACCAGCAGTTGCTCCAGGCGCAGCCACACGGCGCGCTTCTGCTCGTCGTCGTAGCCGTTCCAGTGGATCACTTCGTGGTGGAAGCGCTTGCAGCCGCGGCACACCAGGTCTCCATACACGGTGGAGCAGAGGCCGACGCAAGGCGTCTTGATGGATTGGTTGGACATGTAAAAACAACGGCTTGGCGGTGGAACACGGCCCCATGTTAGCCCTTTGTCTAACCAGGGTCACCCGTTAAAGTCTTCTTCGCCGCCTTACTTTCGGCTAATTTTTGCCGTAGAATCACTCCGCCTTTTCAAGGCAACCATGTCCGTTGGAAGCTGTTTTCAAAGCGTCACGAGCACAGTTCATCCGGTAGAACGGCGTTGGCCCTGTCCATGCGAACGCATGGCCACGGCCAACCCCTCATCAGCCTCCCGTTCTACAGGCGTAAAACTTTGAAAACAGCTTCTGTAAGGATTCTCTGCGACCCTGGCTTGCCGGCTCAAAAAGCCGTCTTAAGCGCATGGGTGCAGGAGAATGCTGGATGAGCGTCCCGGACTCCCTTTAGGGACCACTGATGAGGGTAATAACTGTGCTTGAAGCCTACCGCAAACATATCGAAGAGCGTGCCGCTCTGGGTATCGTGCCCCAGCCGCTGAACGCCGAACAAACTGCAGGCCTGGTCGAGCTGCTGAAAAACCCGCCGGCCGGCGAAGAAGCCTTCCTCGTAGACCTGATCACCAACCGCGTTCCGCCAGGAGTCGACGAAGCCGCCTACGTCAAGGCCGCTTTCCTCTCCGCTGTCGCCAAGGGTGAAGCCAAGTCGCCACTGATCGACCGCAAGCACGCCACCGAGCTGCTGGGTACCATGCAGGGCGGCTACAACATCGAAACGCTGGTCGCGCTGCTGGACGACGCCGAACTGGGCGCCGTCGCGGCCGAACAGCTCAAGCACACCCTGCTGATGTTCGATGCCTTCCACGACGTGGCCGAAAAAGCCAAGGCGGGCAATGCCCACGCCAAGGCCGTGCTGGAATCCTGGGCTGCCGGCGAGTGGTTCACCTCGCGCCCGGCGATCGCCGACAAGTACACCCTGACCGTGTTCAAGGTGCCTGGCGAAACCAACACCGACGACCTGTCCCCTGCCCCGGACGCCTGGTCGCGCCCAGACATCCCGCTGCATGCCCTGGCCATGCTGAAAATGGCCCGCGACGGCATCGAGCCTTCGCAGCCTGGTTCGGTCGGCCCGCTGGCGCAGATCGAAGCGGTCAAGGCCAAGGGCTTCCCGGTCGCCTACGTCGGTGACGTGGTCGGTACCGGTTCCTCGCGTAAATCGGCCACCAACTCGGTGCTGTGGTTCTTCGGCGACGACATCCCGTACGTGCCGAACAAGCGCGCCGGTGGCTTCTGCTTCGGCACCAAGATCGCTCCGATCTTCTACAACACCATGGAAGACGCCGGCGCCCTGCCGATCGAATTCGACTGCACCAACCTGGGCATGGGCGACGTCATCGACGTTTACCCTTACAAAGGTGAAGTACGCCGTCACGGCAGCGACGAACTGGTCACCAACTTCGAGCTGAAAACCGAAGTGCTGCTGGACGAAGTCCGCGCTGGTGGTCGTATCCCGCTGATCGTCGGCCGTGGCCTGACCGAGAAAGCGCGTGCCGAGCTGGGCCTGGCCCCATCGGACCTGTTCAAGAAGCCTGAGCAACCTGCTGCTTCGACCAAAGGCTTCACCCTGGCGCAGAAGATGGTCGGCCGCGCCTGCGGTCTGCCGGAAGGCCAGGGCGTGCGCCCAGGTGCCTACTGCGAGCCGAAGATGACCACCGTCGGCTCCCAGGACACCACTGGCCCGATGACCCGCGACGAGCTGAAAGACCTGGCGTGCCTGGGCTTCTCCGCCGACCTGGTAATGCAGTCGTTCTGCCACACTGCGGCCTATCCGAAGCCGATCGACGTCACCACCCACCACACCCTGCCAGACTTCATCCGCACCCGTGGCGGCGTGTCGCTGCGCCCGGGCGACGGCATCATCCACAGCTGGCTGAACCGCATGCTGATGCCTGACACCGTCGGCACCGGTGGCGACTCGCACACCCGCTTCCCGATCGGCATCTCGTTCCCGGCAGGCTCGGGCCTGGTGGCCTTCGCCGCTGCCACCGGCGTCATGCCGCTGGACATGCCGGAGTCGATCCTGGTGCGCTTCAAGGGCAAGCTGCAGCCTGGCATCACCCTGCGTGACCTGGTCCATGCCATCCCTTACTACGCCATCCAGAAAGGCCTGCTGACCGTCGAGAAGAAAGGCAAGAAGAACGCCTTCTCCGGCCGCATCCTGGAGATCGAAGGCCTCAACGACCTGACCGTCGAGCAAGCCTTCGAGCTGTCCGACGCCTCGGCCGAACGCTCCGCCGCCGGTTGCACCATCAAGCTGCCGGAGAAGGCCATCGCCGAGTACCTGCAGTCCAACATCACCCTGCTGCGCTGGATGATCGGCGAAGGCTACGGCGATGCCCGTACCCTGGAGCGCCGCGCCCAGGCCATGGAAGCCTGGCTGGCCAAGCCTGAGCTGCTGTCGGCCGACGCCGATGCCGAATACGCCGAAATCATCGAAATCGACCTGGCCGACGTCAAGGAGCCTGTGCTCTGCGCGCCGAACGACCCGGACGACGCCCGCCTGCTGTCCTCGGTACAGGGCGAGAAGATCGACGAAGTGTTCATCGGTTCGTGCATGACCAACATTGGTCACTTCCGCGCCGCCGGCAAGCTGCTGGACAAGGTCAAGGGCGGTATCCCGACCCGTCTGTGGCTGGCCCCGCCAACCAAGATGGACGCTCACCAGCTGACCGAAGAAGGCTACTACGGCATCTACGGCAAGGCTGGCGCGCGCATGGAAATGCCAGGCTGCTCGCTGTGCATGGGTAACCAGGCACGTGTGCAGACCGGTTCGACCGTGGTCTCCACCTCGACCCGCAACTTCCCGAACCGCCTGGGCGACGCCACCAACGTGTACCTGGCCTCGGCCGAGCTGGCTGCTGTCGCTTCGATCATCGGCAAGCTGCCGACCGTCGAGGAATATATGCAGTACGCCAAGGACATCGACAGCATGGCTGCCGACGTCTACCGCTATCTGAGCTTCGACCAGATCGCCGAGTTCCGCGAAGCCGCGGCCAACGCCAAGATCCCGGTGGTTCAGGCGTAAGCAGCTGCAAGTGGTAAGTTACAAGTGGTAAGAAGAGGCCCCGGTAGCGATACCGGGGCTTTTTCGTTGGTGCCGCCGCCCTCATCGCGAACATCACATCACGAACAGATCGACAAACCTGTGCACGGGCATGGCCTCCAGCCTCGCCTGGTCCTTGCACAACGCCACGATCTCCTCACAGCGCTGGCGCACAAAGCGCGTCGCCAGGTTCTCCTTGAACTTCGCCTCCAGCAACGGTATCCCCTCTTCCCGACGGCGTCGATGCCCGATCGGGTACTCCACCACCACCTGCGGCGTGTGACTGCCATCCTTGAAGAACACCTGCACGCCATTGGCAATGGAACGCTTGTCGGCCTCCAGGTACTCGCGGCTGAAGCGCGGTTCCTCGACGATCACCATCTTCTCGCGCAGGCGGTCGATGCTCGGGTGCGCGGCATGGAAGGCATCTTCGTAATGCTCGGCCACCAGGTCACCGAATATCAACGGCACCGCCGTCATGTATTGCAGGCAGTGGTCGCGGTCCGCGGCATTGGCCAGCGGCCCTTCCTTGGAAATGATGCGAATCGCCGATTCGTGGGTGGTGATGACGATGCGGTCTATCTCGTGCAGGCGGTTGCGCACCTGCGGGTGCAGGATCACCGCAGCTTCGCAGGCCGTCTGGGCATGAAATTCGGCGGGGAAGCTGATCTTGAACAGCACGTTTTCCATCACATAGCTGCCCAGCGGCTGCGGCAGGCGCAGTTCCCGCTGCGCCTCGGGCTTGAGTGCCAGGTCCTTGTTGGTGTGGCTGAACGACACGTCGTAGAACCCCCACTGCCTGGCGGTCAGCGCACCGGGCACACCCATCTCGCCGCGCAGCGCGATATCGGCCAGGCGCACGCCACGACTGGAGGCATCCCCCGCCGCCCACGACTTGCGCGAGCCGGCGTTGGGCGCATGACGGTAGGTGCGCAGGGCCTGGCCATCGACGAAGGCGTGAGAGAGTGCCGAAAGCAATTGTTCGCGGCTGGCGCCCATGAGCTTGGCACACACTGCTGTCGAGGCGACCTTGACCAACAGCACATGGTCCAGGCCAACCCGGTTGAAGGAGTTTTCCAGCGCCAGCACGCCCTGGATCTCGTGGGCCATGACCATGGCATCGAGCACCTCGCGCATGGCCAGGGGCGCCTCGCCATTGGCCACGCGCTTTTGCGACAGGTGATCGGTGACCGCCAGGATGCCACCAAGGTTGTCCGAAGGATGGCCCCACTCCGCCGCCAGCCAGGTGTCATTGTAGTCCAGCCAGCGGACGATGCAGCCGATGTCCCAGGCCGCCTTGACCGGGTCGAGGCGGTAGCTGGTGCCTGGCACGCGGGCGCCATGGGGGACGATCGTGCCTTCGACCAACGGGCCAAGATGTTTGGTACATTCGGGAAAACGCAGGGCCAGCAGGCCGCAGCCCAGGGTGTCCATCAGGCAGTGGCGGGCGGTGTTCAGCGCCTCGGAGGACTTGACGCGGTAGCCGAGCACATAGTCGGCGAGGGTCTGCAGGACCTGGTCGTAGTCGGGACGGGTGTTGAGGTCTACGTTTGCGCTCATTCGTGGCTCCTTGATAACAGGGGCCGCAAAGCGGCCCCGCTCAACGAATGCCGAGCACTACTGATGCCTTAGAAACTATCACCGGGCACGCGCACCCAGCCCTCCATCAGCACCCGAGCGCTTCGGCTCATGATTGCCTTGGTCACGGTCCATTGCCCGTCGACCTGACGCGCCTCGGCCCCGACCCGCAGTGTCCCGGACGGATGGCCGAAACGCACGGCACTTCGTTCTCCGCCACCGGCAGCCAGGTTGACCAGCGTCCCGGGAATCGCCGCGGCGGTACCGATGGCCACCGCTGCGGTGCCCATCATCGCGTGGTGCAGCTTGCCCATCGACAGCGCACGCACCAGCAAGTCGATCTCTTCGGCAGGCACGGCTTTGCCACTGGAGGCAGTGTAGGTGCTCGGCGCCGCGACGAACGCCACTTTCGGCGTGTGCTGGCGCCCGGCGGCCTGATCGATATGTTCGATCAGCCCCATGCGCACGGCGCCATGGGCACGGATGGTCTCGAAACGCTGCAACGCGGCGGCATCGCCGTTGATGGCGTCCTGCAACTCGCTGCCGGTATAACCGATATCAGCGGCATTGACGAAGATGGTCGGGATACCGGCATTGATCAAGGTCGCCTTGAAGGTACCGACGCCCGGGACCTCGAGGTCGTCGACCAGGTTGCCGGTGGGGAACATCGCCCCGCCCCCGCCCTCCTCGTCGGCGGCCGGGTCAAGGAACTCAAGCTGCACCTCGGCGGCCGGGAAGGTCACGCCGTCGAGCTCGAAATCGCCGGTTTCCTGCACCTCGCCTTCGGTGACCGGCACATGGGCGATGATGGTCTTGCCAATGTTGGCCTGCCAGATCCGCACGGTAGCGATGCCATTGCGTGGAATGCGGCTTGCATCGACCAGCCCGCCACTGATGGCGAACGAGCCGACCGCGGCGGACAGGTTGCCGCAGTTGCCGCTCCAGTCGACGAAGGCCTTGTCGATCGAGACCTGGCCGAACAGGTAGTCCACGTCGTGGTCGGGCTTGATGCTTTTCGACAGGATCACCGTCTTGCTGGTGCTGGAGGTGGCGCCACCCATGCCGTCGATCTGCTTGCCATACGGGTCGGGGCTGCCGATCACCCGCAGCAGCAGGGCGTCGCGGGCCGGGCCTGGGACCTGCGCGCGCTCGGGCAAGTCTTGCAGCCGGAAGAACACGCCTTTGCTGGTACCGCCACGGATGTAGGTGGCGGGGATTTTTACCTGTGGTGCATGTGCCATGGTTATTGTTCCTTATCCGTCCGTGGGAGCGGGCTTGCCCCGCGATGGCGATGTCTTGGCCATCGCAGGGCAAGCCCGCTCCCACGAACCGCTATGCATTCATCTGCGTTATGCAGTGCCTTCCAGGAAGTCCTGGGCAAAGCGCTGCAACACCCCACCCGCCTCATAGATCGATACCTCTTCGGCGGTATCCAGGCGGCAGGTCACCGGCACCTCGACGCGCTCGCCGTTGCGCCGCGTGACCACCAGGGTCAGCGTCGCGCGCGGCTTGCGCTCGCCCAGCACGTCGTAGGTTTCGCTGCCGTCCAGGCCCAAGGTCTTGCGGTCGGTACCCGCCTTGAACTCCAGCGGCAGCACGCCCATGCCCACCAGGTTGGTACGGTGGATGCGCTCGAAGCCCTCGGCGACAATCGCCTCGACGCCCGCCAGACGCACGCCCTTGGCCGCCCAGTCACGGGACGAACCCTGGCCGTAGTCGGCACCAGCAACGATAATCAGCGGCTGCTTGCGCTGCATATAGGTCTCGATGGCCTCCCACATGCGGGTCACCTTGCCTTCCGGCTCGATGCGCGCCAGCGAACCCTGCTTCACGCTACCGTCGTCGTTGCGCACCATCTCGTTGTACAGCTTGGGGTTGGCGAAGGTGGCGCGCTGCGCGGTCAGGTGGTCGCCACGGTGGGTGGCGTAGGAGTTGAAGTCTTCCTCCGGCAGGCCCATCTTCGCCAGGTATTCACCGGCGGCGCTATCCAGCAGGATGGCGTTGGACGGCGACAGGTGGTCGGTGGTGATGTTGTCCGGCAGCACCGCCAGCGGGCGCATGCCGCGCAGGGTACGCTCACCGGCCAGGGCGCCTTCCCAGTACGGCGGGCGGCGGATGTAGGTGCTCATCGGTCGCCAGTCGTACAGCGGCGCGACCTTCGGCCCCTTGTCTTCCTCGATGGCGAACATCGGGATGTACACCTGGCGGAACTGCTCGGGTTTGACCGAGGCGCGCACCACGGCGTCGATTTCCTCGTCGCTCGGCCAGATGTCCTTGAGGCGGATTTCCTTGCCGTCGACCACGCCCAGCACGTCCTTCTCGATGTCGAAACGGATGGTACCGGCGATGGCGTAGGCCACCACCAGCGGCGGCGACGCGAGGAACGCCTGCTTGGCGTAGGGGTGGATACGCCCGTCGAAGTTGCGGTTGCCCGACAGCACGGCGGTGGCGTACAGGTCGCGATCGATGATCTCCTGCTGGATCAACGGGTCCAGCGCGCCGGACATGCCGTTGCAGGTGGTGCAGGCGAAGGCGACGATGCCGAAGCCCAGTTGCTCCAGCTCCTGCTCCAGGCCGGCTTCCTTCAGGTACAGCTGCACCGCCTTGGAGCCCGGCGCGAGCGACGACTTGACCCACGGTTTGCGCACCAGGCCAAGCTTGTTGGCGTTGCGTGCGATAAGGCCAGCGGCGATCACGTTGCGCGGGTTGCTGGTGTTGGTGCAGCTGGTGATGGCGGCAATGATCACCGCGCCATCCGGCATCTGCCCCGGCACCTCTTGCCATTGTCCAGCAATGCCCTTGGCTGCCAGGTCGCTGGTGGCCACGCGGGCATGCGGGTTGGACGGGCCTGCCATGTTACGCACCACGCTCGACAGGTCGAAGCTCAGGGTGCGCTCATACTCGGCCTTGGCCAGGCTGTCGGCCCACAGGCCGGCGACCTTGGCGTAGGTTTCCACCAACTGCACCTGCTGGTCATCGCGGCCGGTCAGCTTGAGGTAGTCGATGGTCTGCTGGTCGATGGCGAACATCGCCGCGGTGGCGCCGTACTCCGGGGCCATGTTGGAGATGGTGGCACGGTCGCCCAGGGTCAGCGCGCTGGCGCCAGCACCGTGGAATTCGAGGTAGGCGCCGACCACCTTCTGCTTGCGCAGGAACTCGGTCAAGGCCAGTACCAGGTCGGTAGCGGTGATGTTCGGCGCCAAACGCCCGGTCAGCTCGACGCCGACGATCTCCGGCAGGCGCATCCACGAGGCGCGGCCGAGCATGACGTTTTCGGCCTCCAGGCCACCGACACCGATGGCGATCACGCCCAGGGCGTCGACATGCGGGGTATGGCTGTCGGTGCCGACGCAGGTGTCCGGGTAGGCCACGCCGCGGTCGTTGTGGATCACCGGCGACATCTTCTCCAGGTTGATCTGGTGCATGATGCCGTTGCCCGGCTGGATCACATCGACGTTCTTGAACGCCTGCTTGGTCCAGTTGATGAAGTGGAAACGGTCCTCATTGCGGCGGTCTTCGATGGCGCGGTTCTTGTCGAACGCCTGCGGGTCGAAGCCGCCGCATTCCACGGCAAGCGAATGGTCGACGATCAGTTGCACCGGCACCACCGGATTGACCGCGGCCGGGTCGCCGCCTTTGTCGGCGATGGCGTCACGCAGCCCGGCGAGGTCGACCAGGGCGGTCTGGCCAAGGATGTCGTGGCACACCACGCGGGCCGGGAACCAGGGGAAGTCGAGGTCGCGCTTGCGCTCGATCAGTTGCTCGAGCGATGCATCGAGGGTGGCCGGATCGCAGCGGCGCACCAGGTTTTCGGCCAGTACGCGGGAGGTATAAGGCAAGCCGTCGTAAGCGCCGGGCTTGATCGCCTCGACCGCGGCACGGGCGTCGAAGTAGTCCAGGGCGGTGCCTGGCAGGTTCTTGCGGAATGCGGTGTTCATATCGTTATCAGGCTCACGGTATTCGGTTTGCAGGTCAGGCCTTGGGGCGCTGCGCACCCCATCGCCGGCAAGCCGGCTCCCACAGCAACGCATGGACATTGGGAGCTGGCTCGCCGGCGAAAGGGCTGCATGGCAGCCCCAGCGGTCGTTGCCTCAGCGCTGCTCGATCGGCACGAACTGGCGCTGCTCGACGCCGGTGTACTCGGCACTCGGGCGGATGATGCGGTTGTTGGCGCGCTGCTCGAACACGTGCGCGGCCCAGCCGGTCAGGCGCGAGCAGACGAAGATCGGGGTGAACAGCTTGGTCGGGATGCCCATGAAGTGGTACGCCGAAGCATGGTAGAAGTCGGCATTGGGGAACAGGCGCTTCTGCTCCCACATGGTCTTGTCGATGGCTTCGGAGACCGGGTACAGAACCTTGTCGCCCACCTCGTCGGCCAACTGCTTCGCCCAGCCCTTGATCACTTCGTTGCGCGGGTCGGACTCTTTGTAGATGGCGTGGCCGAAGCCCATGATCTTGTCCTTGCGCTCGAGCATGCGCAGCAGCTCGGCAGTGGCTTCCTGCGGGCTCTGGAAGCGCTCGATCAGCTCCATGGCGGCTTCGTTGGCGCCACCGTGCAGCGGGCCGCGCAGCGAGCCGATGGCGGCGGTGACGCAGGAGTACAGGTCGGACAGGGTCGAGGCACAGACCCGGGCGGTGAAGGTCGAGGCGTTGAATTCGTGCTCGGCGTAGAGGATCAGCGAGACGTTCATCACCTTGACGTGCAGCTCGCTTGGCTTCTTGCCGTGCAGCAGGTGCAGGAAGTGGCCGCCGAGGGTGTCTTCGTCGCTGCTGCAGTCGATACGCACGCCGTGGTGGGTGTAGCGGTACCAGTAGCACATCACCGCCGGGAACAACGCCAGCAGGCGGTCGGTCTTGTCGCGCTGGGCGTCGAAGGTCAGCTCCGGCTCCAAGGTGCCGAGCACCGAGCAACCGGTACGCATCACGTCCATCGGGTGGGCATCGCGCGGAATGCGCTCGAGCACTTCCTTCAAGGCTTGCGGCAGGTCGCGCAGGCCCTTGAGCTTGTGCTTGTAATCGGCCAGCTCTGCCTTGCTCGGCAGCTCGCCGTAGAGCAGCAGGTAGGCCACTTCCTCGAACTCGGCGCCTGCGGCCAGGTCGCGCACGTCATAGCCGCGGTAGGTCAGGCCGGCGCCGGCCTGGCCGACGGTCGACAGCGCGGTCTGGCCGGCCACCTGGCCACGCAGGCCCGCGCCACTGAGTACTTTTGCTTCGGCCATGGTGTTTCTCCTTTCTTGAATTTGTTATCGAAGTCTTGCTGGCTAATCCTGGCGGGTTGTACCGGCCTGATGGCGGGGCAAGCCCGCTCTCACGAGGCCAGTACGGGCATTCGCTTACCCTTTCTTCTGCGCGAACAACGCATCGAGGCTCTGCTCGAAGGCGTGATAGCCGATGGCATCGTAGAGCTCCATGCGGGTCTGCATGGTGTCGATCACGTTCTTCTGCGTGCCGTCGCGGCGCAGCGCGGTGTAGACGTTCTCTGCCGCCTTGTTCATGGCGCGGAAGGCCGACAGCGGGTAGAGCACCAGCGACACGTCGACCGACGCCAATTCCTCGGTGGTGTACAGCGGCGTGGCGCCGAACTCGGTGATATTGGCCAGGATCGGCGCCTTCACCCGGTCAGCGAAGGTCTTGTACATGTGCAACTCGGTGATCGCCTCGGGGAAGATCATGTCCGCGCCGGCCTCGATGCAGGCGGCGGCGCGATCCAGCGCGGCGTTCAGGCCTTCCACCGCCAGGGCGTCGGTACGGGCCATGATCACGAAGCTGTCGTCGCTGCGTGCATCCACGGCCGCCTTGATGCGGTCGACCATCTCCTGCTGCGAGACGATCTCCTTGTTCGGGCGGTGACCGCAGCGCTTGGCGCCGACCTGGTCCTCGATATGGATGGCGGCGGCGCCGAACTTGCTCATCGACTTGACAGTGCGGGCGACGTTGAAGGCCGAAGCGCCAAAGCCGGTGTCGACATCCACCAGCAGCGGCAAGTCGCACACATCGGTGATGCGCCGCACGTCGGTGAGCACATCGTCCAGGCCACTGATGCCCAGGTCCGGCAGCCCCAGGGAGCCGGCGGCGACACCACCACCGGAGAGGTAGATGGCCTTGAAACCGGCGCGCTTGGCCAGCAGGGCGTGGTTGGCGTTGATGGTCCCGACCACCTGCAGCGGATGTTCGGCGGCGACCGCGTCACGGAAACGCTGGCCGGGCGTGCTCTTCACTGTCATGACTCACCTCGTGGGCTATTGTTGTCGGCACCCTGGTAGTGGCGCTCGATATTGCGTTTGGACGCGCCGATGTGGCGGCGCATCAGGAGTTCTGCAAGCTCACCGTCGCGGGCTTCGATGGCATCGAGGATACGGTGGTGCTCGGCGAAGGCCTGGCGCGGGCGGTTGGGCGTGGAGGAGAACTGGATGCGGTACATGCGCACCAGCTGGTACAGCTCGCCGCAGAGCATCTTGTACAAGGTCTGGTTGCCGCTGCCCTGGATGATCCGGTAGTGGAAGTCGTAGTCGCCTTCCTGCTGGTAATAGCCCTGCCCGGCCTGGAACGCGGCATCGCGCTCATGGGTATCGAGCACATGGCGCAGCTCGTCGATGGCGGCCTGGCTCATGCGCTCGGCGGCCAGGCGGCAGGCCATGCCTTCGAGCGATTCGCGGATTTCGTACAGCTCGATCAGCTCGGCGTGGCTCAGCGACACCACCCGAGCGCCGACATGGGGCACGCGCACCAGCAGGCGTTGGCCTTCGAGGCGGTGAATGGCTTCGCGCAGCGGGCCACGGCTGATGCCGTAGGTACGCGCAAGCTCAGGCTCGGAAATCTTGCTGCCGGGGGCGATCTCGCCCTTGACGATGGCGGCCTGGATACGCCGAAAGACATGCTCCGAGAGGGTCTCGGTCTCGTCCTGCGGCAGTGCCACGGCCTGGGATGCATCCAGCATGATTGTCGACACCTTGCAAATCAATGACGGCAAAACTAGCTAAACAGAGAGCCACAGTCAAAGACAAAAAGAACATTGTCGACAATCGTCTAATAACGAACTAACCAAGCCTAGCCGCGGTCAGATCGCGGGCGCGCTGGCGTCAAGGCACCGGCGTGATAGAATGCCGCGCTCCTTCGGGAGCATGGATAGTGTGTCTGTCATCCTTTCATGCCCATGACAGATCAATGAGGACGCTTGGCCAGTCGCCTTGCCCTGAACTTTGCACAGCACCGCGCCAGGATTATGAGACTCAAACCCGCTTCATTGCTGCTCTGCCTGACCCTGCTGCCGGCACTCGCGCCCGCGGCCGAAAAGACCGTGTACGGTCTCAATGAATACGCCCGCCTGGGCGACCTTGACCTGGAAGTGGCAGCCAAGCTCGACACCGGCGCCAAGACCGCCTCGCTCAGTGCCCGCGACATCAAGCGCTTCAAGCGCAACGGCGAGAGCTGGGTGCGCTTCTACCTGGCCATCGACGCCGCGCACAAGCACCCCATCGAACGCCCTCTGGCCCGCGTCAGCAAGATCAAGCGCCGCGCCGGGGACTATGACGCCGATTCGGGCAAGGCCTACACTGCCCGCCCGGTCATCGAACTCGACATCTGCATGGGCCAGACGCGACGCACCATCGAGGTCAACCTCACCGACCGCAGCGCCTTCCAGTTCCCGCTGCTGATCGGCTCCGAGGCCCTCAAGCACTTCGGTGCGCTGGTCGACCCAAGCCTTAAATACGCGGCCGGCAAACCTGCCTGTGCCACCGAAGCTACCAAAGCAGAGTAATCCCGATGCGCTCTCTTACCCTCCACCTGAAAGTCCTGATCACCATCCTGGTGGTGCTGGGCATCGCGATCACGGCCTACCAGATCTTCGCCCTCGGCATCCCGGTGACCGAGGACGAGACCGATGACCTGTGGAACATCGACGCCAAGGTCGAGTTCGTTGCCAGCGCCAAGGACCCGGTCAAGGTGCAGATGTTCGTGCCCCCGCTGAACCGTGACTACGTGAGCCTCAACGAGAGCTTCATCTCCAACAACTACGGGGTCAGCGTCAACCGCGCCGACGGCAACCGCAAGGTGACCTGGTCGGCCCGTCGCGCCAGCGGCAACCAGACCCTCTACTACCGCCTGGTGCTGACCAAGCGCTACAGCACCGAGAAGGCCAAGATCAAGGGCCCGACCTTCCGCGACAGCCTGGCCGTCGAAGGCCCGGAGAAGATTGCCGCCGAAGCGCTGATGGCACCGATTCGCCAGCATTCGGCTGACGTCGAGACCTTCGTCAGCGAGACCATCAAGCGGGTCAACAACGCCAACGACGACAACGCCAAGCTGCTGCTGGCCGGCGACAACTCGCCGCTGAAGAAAGCCCAGGTCATCGACCTGCTGCTGTCCATCGCCCACGTTCCGCTGGAGAAGGTCCACACCATCCGCCTGGTGGCCGACACCCCGCAGAGCCCTGAGCTATGGCTGCGCAGCTTCAACGGCAACGACTGGCTGTACTTCAACCCGGAGACCGGCGAACAGGGCCTGCCCAGCGACCGCCTGCTGTGGTGGACCGGCGATGACAACCTGATCACCGTCGATGGCGGCAAGAAGGCCACCGTCACCTTCAGCATGAACAACAGCGAGATGAACGCCATCCGCCTGGCCAAGCTGACCGACGAAAACACCGACGCCGACTTCCTCGAGTACTCGCTGTACGGCCTGCCGCTACAGACCCAGCAGACCTTCATGATCATGGTGATGATCCCGATCGGTGTACTGGTGATCCTGGTGCTGCGCAACCTGATCGGCATCCAGACCCTGGGCACCTTCACCCCGGTACTGATCGCCCTGGCCTTCCGCGAGACGCAACTGGGCTTCGGCATCATCCTGTTCACGGTGATCACCGCCCTGGGCCTGTCGCTGCGCTCGTACCTGGAACACCTCAAGCTGCAGATGCTGCCGCGCCTGTCGGTGGTGCTGACCTTCGTCGTGGTGCTGATCGCCGCCATCAGCCTGTTCAGCCACAAGCTTGGCCTGGAGCGCGGGCTGTCGGTAGCGCTGTTCCCGATGGTGATCCTGACCATGACCATCGAACGCCTGTCGATCACCTGGGAAGAGCGTGGCGGCGGCCATGCCATGAAAGTGGCCGTCGGCACCCTGTTCGCCGCCTCCATCGCGCACCTGCTGATGACCGTGCCGGAAGCCGTGTACTTCGTCTTCACCTTCCCGGCGGTGCTGCTGATCCTGGTGGGCTTCATGCTGGCGATGGGTCGCTACCGCGGCTACCGCCTGACCGAGCTCGTGCGCTTCAAGGCATTCCTGAAGAAGGCTGACGCCTGATGTTCGGCCTGATCAAGACCTGGAAAGCCCTGGAGGCCCGCGGCATCATGGGTATCAACCGGCGCAACGCGGACTACGTGTTGAAGTACAACAAGCGCCACCTGTACCCGATCGTCGACGACAAGATCATCACCAAGGAGCGCGCCTTGGCGGCCGGGATCCATGTCCCGGAGATGTACGGCATCATCGAGACCGAGAAGCAGATCGAGAAGCTCGACGAGATCATCGGCGGGCGCAGCGACTTCGTCATCAAGCCGGCCCAGGGCGCCGGCGGTGACGGCATCCTGGTGATCGCCGACCGCTTCGAGGACCGCTACCGCACGGTCTCGGGCAAGATCATCAGCCATGAGGAGATCGAGCACCAGATCTCCAGCATCCTTACCGGCCTGTATTCGCTGGGCGGGCACCGCGACCGGGCGCTGATCGAGTACCGGGTCACTCCGGACCAGATCTTCAAGAGCATCAGCTACGAGGGGGTGCCCGACATCCGCATCATCGTGCTGATGGGCTATCCGGTGATGGCCATGCTGCGCCTGCCGACCCGCCAGTCCGGCGGCAAGGCCAACCTGCACCAGGGCGCCATCGGCGTCGGTGTGGACCTGGCCACCGGCCTGACACTGCGCGGCACCTGGCTGAACAAGATCATCAGCAAGCACCCCGACACCACCAACGCAGTGGACGGCGTGCAACTGCCGAACTGGGACGGTTTCATGAAGCTTGCGGCCAGCTGCTACGAGCTGTGCGGCCTGGGCTATATAGGCGTGGACATGGTGCTGGACCAGGACAAGGGCCCGCTGATCCTCGAACTCAACGCCCGCCCCGGCCTGAACATCCAGATCGCCAACGACTGCGGGCTCACGCAACGCACCCACGCCATCGAGGCGCACCTGGAGATGCTGGCCAAGGAAGGTCGCAGCGAGGATGCCGAGCAGCGCGTGAAGGTCTCGCAAGGCCTGTTCGGGCACGTTCATCCAGGCTGAAACCTCGTAGGAGCGGGCTTGCCCCGCGATTGGCATAAAGGCAGCCTGCGCTATCGCGGGGCAAGCCCGCTCCCACGACCCCTGTCTTTGCGCAACATCTAAATGTCGCTGCCAGCGCTAGGCGCATCCCCCCCACAGGTCTACAATCGCCCTCCTCGCTTTTTCATCGCCGTCCACTCTGATGCCGACCTGTACGCTACACCCCCTGCCCTACCAGCCCGACCCCGCCTTCTACTTCGAACGCCTGCGCCGCGCGCCCGGCGCGATCCTGCTCGACAGCGCCCGTCCGGGGGCCGAACGCGGTCGCTACGATCTGCTCAGCGCCTGGCCCCTGCAACAGCTGCAGGCACGCAGCGATGAAGACGGCCAGGCTTACCTGCAACGCCTGCGCCAGGGACTGGCGGACCTTGGGGAAGCGCAACTGCCCGAGGGCATCGAGCTGCCCTTCGCCGGCGGCCTGATCGGCTACCTGAGCTACGACTTTGGCCGGCGCCTGGAGCAATTGCCGACATACGCGGTCGACGACCTCGGCCTGTCCGACGCCCGGCTGGGGCTGTATGCCTGGGCACTGGTGTCCGACCATCAGCTGTGCAGCAGCCAGCTGGTGTTCCACCCGCGCCTGCCCGAGGACGAACGGCAACGGCTCATCGCGTTGTTCGAGGCCAGCACCCCGGGCGATAGCGGTGACTTCCACCTGCTAGCGCCCATGACCGGCGACCTTCGCCCCGAGCAGTACCGGGCGGCGTTCGACCAGGTGCAGCGCTACATCCAGGCCGGTGACTGCTACCAGATCAACCTCACCCAGCGCTTCCGCGCCCCCTGCCAGGGCGACCCATGGCGCGCCTACCAAGCCCTGCGCGCCGCCTGCCCGACGCCTTTCTCCGGCTACCAGCAGCTGGATGAAGGCACGGTGCTGCTGAGCTTCTCGCCCGAGCGTTTCATCCGTGTCAGCCAGGGCGAGGTCGAGACCCGCCCGATCAAGGGCACCCGCCCACGCGCCGCCGATCCGGCCGAGGACGCCCGCAATGCCGCCGAGCTGTTGGCCAGCCCCAAGGACCGCTCGGAAAACCTGATGATCGTCGACCTGCTGCGCAACGATATCGGCCGTACCTGCCAGACCGGCTCGGTGAAGGTACCGGAGCTGTTCAGCCTGGAGAGCTACCCCAACGTCCATCACCTGGTCAGCAGCGTGGTCGGCCAGCTGGCCGCCGGCAAGGACGCCCTGGACCTGATCGCCGGCAGCTTCCCCGGCGGCTCGATCACCGGCGCCCCGAAGATCCGCGCCATGCAGATCATCGACGAGCTGGAGCCGACGCGCCGGGCGCTGTACTGCGGCTCTCTGCTGTACCTCGACGTGCGCGGCGAGATGGACAGCTCGATCGCCATCCGCAGCCTGCTGGTCAAGGACGGCCAGGTTAGTTGCTGGGGCGGCGGCGCGGTGGTAGCCGATTCGGATTGGCAGGCCGAATACGAAGAGTCGATCGCCAAGGTGCGCGTGCTGATGGAAACGCTGCAAGCCTTGTAAAACTCCGCGGGAGCGAACCTGCCCCGCGTTCGCCAGGCGTCTGCCCCGCCATTTTTTGTTACCATCTGAACACTACGAGCGCACAGCGCCACTCACCCGATGGAAACCGCCTGATGAGCCAACCCTTCGACGTCGCCGCCCTGGCCGCGACCTACGCCAGCAAGTCCCCGCAGGAGATCCTCAAGCTCGCCTTCGAACACTTCGGCGACGACCTGTGGATCTCCTTCAGTGGCGCCGAGGATGTGGTGCTGGTGGACATGGCCTGGAAACTGAACAAGCAGGTCAAGGTGTTCAGCCTCGATACCGGTCGTCTGCACCCGGAAACCTACCGTTTCATCGACCAGGTGCGCGAGCAGTACAACCTGCCGATCGAAATACTCAGCCCGGACCGCGCCAAGCTCGACCCGTTCGTCAAGGAAAAGGGCCTGTTCAGCTTCTACAAGGACGGCCACGGCGAGTGCTGCGGCATCCGCAAGATCGAACCGCTGCGCCGCAAGCTGGCCACCGTCAGCGCCTGGGCCACCGGCCAGCGTCGCGACCAGAGCCCCGGCACCCGCAGCCAGGTAGCGGCTCTGGAGATCGACAGCGCCTTCTCAACTCCCGAACGCCCCCTGTACAAGTTCAACCCATTGGCGCAGATGACCAGCGAGGAAGTCTGGGGCTACATCCGCATGCTCGAACTACCCTACAACAGCCTGCACGAGCGTGGCTTCATCAGCATTGGTTGCGAGCCGTGCACCCGGCCGGTGCTGCCGAACCAGCATGAGCGCGAGGGACGTTGGTGGTGGGAGGAGTCGACCCAGAAGGAATGCGGGTTGCACGCGGGCAACCTGATCAGCAAGGCATAAACGACTGGGGCCGCAAAGCGGCCCCAGTTATTTCAGGTCAGTGCACCGGCAGCTCGACACCCTCGAACAGCTCTTCGAGTTCCTGCTTGTTATGGCACTGGATCGCCTTGGCCATCACCTCACGGGTCAGGTGCGGCGCGAACTTCTCGATGAAGTCGCACATGAAGCCACGCAGGAAGGTGCCGCGACGGAAGCCGATCTTGGTGATGCTGGCCTCGAACAACTCGCTGGCATCCAGGCACACCAAGTCGCTGTCTAGCTTCGGGTCCACCGCCATCTTGGCGACGATACCCACGCCCAGGCCCAGCCGTACATAAGTCTTGATCACGTCGGCGTCGGCCGCGGTGAACACCACCTTCGGCGTCAGGCCACGGTGGTTGAACGCCTCGTCGAGCTTGGAACGGCCAGTGAAGCCGAATACATAGGTGACGATCGGGTACTCGGCCACCGCCTCCAGGGTCAGCTTCGGCAGCTTGGTCAGCGGGTGCCCCTGAGGCACTACCACGCAACGGTTCCACTTGTAGCACGGCATCATGATCAGGTCGCCGAACAGCTCCAGCGCCTCGGTGGCGATGGCGAAATCGACGGTGCCGTCAGCTGCCATCTCGGCGATCTGCATGGGCGAGCCCTGATGCATGTGCAGGGCGACTTCCGGGTATTGCTTGATGAAATTGCTGATCACCGGCGGCAGCGCATAGCGCGCCTGGGTGTGGGTGGTGGCGATCGACAGGGTGCCCTTTTTCTCGTTGGAGAATTCCTGGGCGATCTGCTTGATGCTCTCGACCTTGCGCAGGATCTCACCGGCAGTATTGATGATGCGCTCGCCCGCCGGGGTTACGCGGGTCAGGTGCTTGCCACTGCGGGCGAAGACTTCGACGCCCAGCTCGTCCTCGAGCAGGCGGATCTGCTTGCTGATCCCGGGCTGGGAGGTGTACAGGCTCTGCGCCGTCGCGGAAACGTTGAGGTCATGGTGCGCCACTTCCCAGATGTAGCGCAGTTGCTGAAGCTTCATAGATATCCCTCAAAGGCGGTAGGTCACCGGCGCGCCGGCAGCGACGAGTTATAACTATATTAGTGGCTAGAGAAATAAATCTAGAACTATTTTGTTACGTTCGCAGGAAAAACCCTACCGCCAGACTCACACTTTCCTACGCCCAAGATGCTGGGCCAACGGCACCATGTACACCGGCACTGGCGACAATTGCAGCAGCCGCACCGCCGTGCGACCGATCGGCACGTCCACCCCGGCCCCCGCGCTGTGGCTGCCGAAGATCAGCAGGTCGACCGCCAGGCGCTGGGCCTGCTCGAGGATCACCTGCGCCGGGTCGCCTTGACGCACCCGTACCGCACGGATCAGCGCCAGATCGGCGACCTCGCCCAGTTCCTCGCGAAAGTTTTCCAGCACCCGCTGCTCGATATTGGCCATGACCGTCGTCACGCCTTCACTGTGCAATGCATCGAGGGTCTGCTCATCGAGGTAGCTCTGCAGCAAGGATTCGGCGAACTGGCCCATCGGCTCCACGGCATGGATCACATACAGCTCCGCGTTGAAGGTCCGCGCCAGGGCCAAGGCGTGCTGCATGACGAAGGGCGCGTAAACACCGAGGTCTGTAGCGAACAGCATGGAACGGATCATTCGACCTCCTCGACTGCCGCTTCGGCAGAGCAAGCTTGAGCTTAGCAGCGCCATGGGCCGTCGCCTGGCCGTCCGGCGCACAGCCGCTGCGGCTTTCAGGCCTGCCGGTTACGCCGGTCAAGAAACGCCAGTGCCTGGTACAACGCCTCCATGCGCGACAACTCGCACCCCGCCGCGCGTGCGCGGGCCAAGGGCTCGGCGTAGATCGCCTGCAGCTCCAGCGGCCGCTGCAAGGCATGGTCGTGGTACATGCTTGGCCAATAGTCCGGCATTTTCTCGGTAACCCGGAACAGGTGTTCGGCATAGCCTTGCGGCAACTCAAGGCCACAGGCCCTGGCGCCGGCCACCACTTCCGCCATCAGAGCCTGGATCAGCGCACGGCTGTCGGCATCGCCCATCAGGGGTGTGGTGCTGGCCTGCAGCAGCACCGAAAGGCCGTTGTAGGGCACATTCCACACCAACTTCTGCCAACGCGCCTGGACGAGGTCGGCCATGGCCTGGGAGTCGATGCCCGCGGCCCTGAACAGCGCCGCGCCCTCCTCCACCACGACCGCTGCATCATCTTGTGCGGGCCCACTGTGATAGCCCAGGTTCACCGCGCCCAACGACTGGTGACGAATCACACCGGGGCGCTCGCGGTTGACACAGATGAAGCACAGCCCGCCCAGCAGGTGCATGTCCGGGCGCAAGGCCGGGCGCAGTTGCTCCTCGACCCCAAGGCCATTCTGCAGCAATACCACCCTGGCCTGCGGCGCTGCGGCTTGCACGATCAAGGGCGCCAGCTCGGCATTGCTGGTGGCCTTGGCCCCCACCAGCAGCCAGTCGCAAAGCGGCATGTCGGCGGCAGAGGCGTAGGCCTGCACGGGCATGCGCACCTGGCCATGCACAGCGCTGTCGAGCTGCAGCCCCTGTTCATGCACGGCCTGGTATTCACTGCGCAACAGAAAGTGCACGTCGAAGCCGGCGCGGGCGAGCATCAGGCCATAGAAGCCACCGATTGCGCCGCTGCCAATGATGCCGATACGGGGATTGCCAACCTGAGGGTCGAGGGACGCCATGCCGTGCTCCTGATCAAGAGTCATTGTTATGGGTCAGCACTATACGCAGGTGTTGCTGCCACGGTGAAATCGTCCCGCCAGGCCGCAAGCTCGCGCCCAAATGCCGCTTGGCGGGCAAAAACCCCGTATCGACGGGGCCCAGCCCATTGTCGCGCCCCCGCTAACGCGCTAAGGTTCGGCCTCCCCGCTGCGAACAATCTGCTGCTGGGCCGCACGGGGATTGCTGGCGGCCGGCACCCGTGACCTGACGAGTAACACGATGGCTGATTTACCGATCGATGACCTTAACGTTGCCTCCAACGAGACCTTGATCACCCCTGATCAGCTCAAGAAGGAAATCCCCCTCAGCGCCAAGGCCCTGCAGACCGTGACTGCCGGCCGTGAAGTGGTGCGCAATATCCTCGACGGCAAGGACCATCGCCTGTTCGTGGTGGTCGGCCCGTGCTCGATCCACGACATCAAGGCCGCCCACGAGTACGCCGAGCGCCTGAAGGTATTGGCCGAGGAAGTTTCCGACACCCTGTACCTGGTCATGCGCGTGTACTTCGAGAAGCCACGCACCACCGTCGGCTGGAAAGGCCTGATCAACGACCCGTACCTCGATGACTCGTTCAAGATCCAGGACGGCCTGCACATCGGCCGCCAGTTGCTGCTGGACCTGGCCGAGAAGGGCCTGCCCACCGCCACCGAAGCACTCGACCCGATCTCCCCGCAGTACCTGCAGGACCTGATCAGCTGGTCGGCCATCGGCGCCCGCACCACCGAATCCCAGACCCACCGCGAGATGGCCTCCGGCCTGTCCTCGGCGGTCGGCTTCAAGAACGGTACCGATGGCGGCCTGACCGTGGCGATCAACGCCCTGCAGTCGGTGTCCAAGCCGCACCGCTTCCTGGGCATCAACCAGGAAGGTGGGGTGTCCATCGTCACCACCAAGGGCAACGCCTACGGCCACGTGGTGCTGCGCGGCGGCAACGGCAAGCCCAACTATGACTCGGTGAGTGTCGCCCTGTGCGAACAGGACCTGGCCAAGGCGAAGATCAAGCCGAACATCATGGTCGACTGCAGCCACGCCAACTCCAACAAGGATCCGGCCCTGCAGCCACTGGTCATGGAGAACGTGGCCAACCAGATCCTCGAAGGTAACCAGTCGATCATCGGCCTGATGGTCGAGAGCCACCTGAACTGGGGCTGCCAGGCCATTCCGAAGAACCTCGACGAGCTGCAGTATGGCGTGTCGGTCACCGACGCCTGCATCGACTGGGCCGCCACCGAGAAGACCCTGCGCAGCATGCACGCCAAGCTCAAGGATGTGCTGCCCAAGCGTCAGCGCGGCTGAGAAATCGCGCAAACGAAAACGCCGGGCAATGCCCGGCGTTTTCATGTGTGCGCGCTGCCAGGTCAGGCCTTGCTCGAATGACGCTGCTGGCGCTCCATGTAGCGCTCGACATAAGAGCACGACGGGATGACCGTATAGCCCATCTGCTCGGCGTACTCCAGGGCCTTTTCGGTCAGCGCGGCGGCAATCCCACGCCCGCGCAGGGCGTTGGGAACGAAGGTGCGATAGATGTCCAGCGTCTGCTTGCCCAGGTCCATGTACGTCAGGTACGCCCGGTGACCGTCCACGGTGGTCTCGAACTGATGACCGGCCTGGTCATGGTGGATGGTCAGCGTTTCGCTCATCACTACTCCTCGCAGGTCTTGTCGGCAGACCCTTACCTTACCGATGTGGTTTATCCGGCGGAGGAACCTCCACGCCACCTGTGCCCCTTGGACAGCAGCACGGTTTGGATCGTTCTGCGCCGATGGCACCCTCAAATAGTAGGCGGCGCCAGCAAGAATGCTCAAGCTGCCCTGAATGAAAATGCTGACAGCAACGTCTGCACCGCCTGGCAACAGCAACCGGATGTTGTAGGGCTATGACGCTGAAGGACAGTTAAAGTCACCCTTAGTTCAACAAAAAAGTTCCTGTACTACAATCGCTTGCGAACGCTGCCCGGGGTTTTCACAGTTCGTTTACAAACCCCGTCGCCGGAGGCCTTGGCAGCATTTTTTTTGCAGTTCTTGCGCTCAGTCAGTTTACTTACTACAAGTAATGGGTACTATGTACGCCGGCCAGTTTCTCTTTTCCGAGAGATGGCTATTTAATAGAAAGTCCTTGAAGGGGAACACGATGAACAACGTTCTGAAATTCTCTGCTCTGGCTCTGGCCGCAGTTCTGGCTACCGGTTGCAGCAGCGTATCCAAAGAAACCGAAGCTCGCCTGACTGCTACCGAAGACGCAGCAGCTCGCGCCCAGGCTCGTGCAGACGAAGCCTACCGCAAAGCTGACGACGCTCTGGCAGCCGCTCAGAAGGCTCAGCAGACCGCTGACGAAGCCAACGAGCGCGCTCTGCGTATGCTGGACAAAGCCAGCCGCAAGTAATAATCCTCACGGATTGTTATGGAGCCGACCCACTTGTGGGTCGGCTTTTTTATTGCCTCGAAGAAAGCCTGTTGCTGCAAGGCCAAACAACAGGGGCCGCTTTGCGCCCCATCGCTAGGACAAGCCCACTCCTACAGCGCAACGCACGCATACCTGTAGGAGCGGGCTTTTCCCGCGATGGGCCGCAAGGCGGCCACTAGGATTGTACGAAAAGTGCACTGCTAGTTAGTTACCCGTGGGCAATCGCTTACTGCAATTCCGGTGGAATGCTCGACACCATCGGCGCGCTTGCACCATTGGTGGGCACGGCGATCTCGACCGGCATGCCATCTTCGGCAGCGACCACATCGCGAACCATGTCCCAGTTCATGCGCAAGTTGTTGGCCAGGTCTTCACGCTTGAGCAGCGCGTTGATGACGGCGGTGTGCTTGTCGACCACCGACGGATTGCCGTGATCGTCCAGCGGCGTGTGGGCTTCCAGATAGACTTTGCCAGCACTGATACCGAACTTGTACGGCTCGTTGATAATGCGTACCGGCGTGCCCACCGGGACCATCTTCGACAGCGTCAGCACATTGTTGTTGAGCATGCGGAAGCAGCCGTGGCTGGTGCGCATGCCGATACCGAACTTCTTGTTCGAGCCATGGATCAGGTAGCCCGGCACCCCAAGGGTGAACTTGAACGGCCCCAGCGGGTTGTCCGGCCCGGCCGGCACCACGGTCGGCAGGATGTCGCCATCGGCGGCGTGCTCGGCACGGATCGAGGCCGGCGGGGTCCAGGTCGGATTAGGCGTCTTGGCGGTGATCTTGGTGTTCGCGATCGGCGACCCCCAACCCTCGCGACCAATACCCAGCGGGAAGGTATGCACCACGTTCTGCCCTTTCGGGTAGTAGTAGAGGCGGTACTCGGCCAGGTTGATGACAATGCCTTCGCGCGGCCCTGGCGGCAGGATGTAGCGGGTCGGCAGGATGATCTCGGTACCGGCGCCCGGCAGCCATGGGTCGACGCCGGGGTTGGCGGCGATCATCTCCAGGTAGCCCAGGTCGTTGGCGGTGCCGATATCGGCGAAAGTGTCTTCGTACTTGGCCTGGATGGTGTGGACCTGGCCGACGACGTCCTCACCGGGGGGTGGCAACGGCAGTTCCAGCGCAACAGCGGGGCCTGTCGCCAGCAAGGCGGCCAGGGTCAGGCTACGGGTGACGGCGGGAAAGCGCGGCAACATCCGGGAAATCCTTCGAAAGGTCAGTCAAGGGAATCGATTGTACACCCGCGCCGAAACAAGCGGGAGGCGCAAGCCTTTCAGATGATGAAAGGCGCTCAGAGTTCCGGCCACACCGGGCGCATGCCACGCCGCTGGGCATCGAGGATTGCCTTGCACAACTCACACAGGCGCTCGTCACGGTAGATGGCCCGCTCGACACTCGACCAGCGCGGCTGCGCGGGCAGCAGGCCACCGCACAAGGTGCGGTCGACAGGCACGCCGAGCTCGAGCTGGCGGGCGGCGAGGTGGATGCGCACTTCCTGGCAGGCAAACAGGTCGAGCTGCTCGTCGGGCTCGATCAGTTGGTAGGCGTACAGGGACCAGGCAGGGCGCGGCATCGGGGGCACTCGAAACGGGGGGCGCAACATTAGCCGAAAGCGGCCCCCGATAAAAGCATCACAGCAAGGGTTTTATCGCCGGCCAGGCATTTTCCAGCAAGCGCTGCTGGGCGGCGGCTGCAGGGTGGATGCCATCGGCCTGCATCAGCTCCGGCACCCCGCCCACGCCTTCGAGGAAAAACGGCACCAGCGGCACCTTTTTCTCCTTGGCCAGTTGCTCGTAGACCTGGGCGAACGCCGTGGTGTAGCGCACACCGTAGTTGGGGGGCAGGCGCATGCCCAGCAGCACGACCTTGGCCCCCGCATCGCGGGACTGGTCGATCATTGCCGCAAGATTCTGTTGCAATTGCTGCGGTGGCTGCCCGCGCAGGCCATCGTTGCCACCTAACTCCAGCACCACCAGGTCCGGCTTGTGCGCTGCAAGCAGCGCCGACAGCCGCGCCTGGCCGCCCGCGCTGGTGTCGCCGCTGATGGAGGCATTGACCACCTGGTCGTCAAAACCCTCCTTGCGCAGTTGCTGTTGCAGCAGGTTGACCCAACCCTGACGGGTATCCAGGCCAAAACCGGCGCTGATACTATCGCCCACGACCAGCAATGTTCCCGCCGCCGCGCCCTGGGCCAGGCAACACAGGGCCAGACCGGCACTCAACCACCACATTCGCATCGGATTCTCCATGAGCCCCAGCATTCTCGTTGCGCAGAACCTTAGCAAAGTGGTCCCCAGCGCGGAAGGCGACCTGACCATCCTCCACGCCCTCTCCCTCGACCTCGCCCAAGGCGACAGCCTGGCCATCGTCGGTGCCTCCGGTTCCGGCAAGTCCACGCTGTTGGGCCTGCTCGCCGGGCTCGACCGGCCGAGTGCCGGCAAGGTGATACTGGCCGGACACGACCTCGGCCCCCTCGACGAGGACCAGCGCGCCCGGGTGCGCGCCGAGCACGTCGGCTTCGTGTTCCAGTCGTTCCAACTGCTCGACAGCCTCAACGCCCTGGAGAACGTCATGCTGCCGCTGGAGCTCGACGGTCGCCGCGATGCCCGCGAGCACGCTCGCGATCTGCTCGAGCGGGTCGGCCTGGGCAAACGCCTGAGCCACACGCCGCGCCAGCTCTCCGGCGGCGAGCAGCAGCGGGTGGCGATCGCCCGCGCCTTCGCCGCGCAACCGGCCGTGCTGTTCGCCGACGAGCCCACCGGCAACCTCGACAGCCACACCGGCGAGCGCATCAGCGACCTCTTGTTCGAACTGAACCAGGAGCGCGGCACGACACTGGTGCTGGTAACCCACGACGAACGCCTGGCCAAGCGCTGCCGCCGCCTGATCCGCCTGGATGCCGGACGCCTGGTGACGCCCCTGGAGCCCTGATGACCCGCCTATCGTTCCCACGCCTGTGCACCCTTGCTCTGCGCCAGTTGCTGCGTGACGCGCGCGCCAGCGAAGTCCGCGTGCTGTTCTTCGCCCTGCTGGTTGCGGTGGCGGCCAGCACCGCCATCGGCTACTTCGGCGCTCGCCTGAACGGCGCCATGCAGTTGCGCGCCAGCGAGTTCCTCGGCGCCGACCTGGTCCTGCAGGGCAGTGCCCCACCCGCCGCGCAGCAGATCGCCAGCGGCACCGCGCTGGGCCTGCGTCATGCGCGGGTGGTGGAGTTCACCAGCGTGGTTGGCGGCGACAGCGGCATCCAGCTTTCCAGCATCAAGGCGGCCGACTCCGCCTACCCGCTGCGCGGCCAATTGCGCAGCGCCCCGGCGCCCTATACCGCAGAGACGCCCGGTGGCGGCCCGGCGCCGGGAGAGGCCTGGGTCGAACCGCGCCTGCTCGCGGCGCTCGGCCTGGCCATCGGCGACAGCATCGACGTCGGCATGAAGACCCTGCGCATGAGCCGCGTGCTGACCTACGAGCCCGACCGCGCCGGCAACTTCTACAGCCTGACCCCTCGGGTGCTGATGAACCTCGCCGACCTGGACGCCACTGGCGTCATCCAGCCGGGCAGCCGGGTCAGCTACCGCGACCTGTGGCGCGGTGATATCGACGCCTTGCAAACATACCGGCAGGCGGCGGAAAAAAGCCTGGCCGCCAACCAGCGCCTGCTCGACACCCGCGATGGTAACCGGCAGATCGGGGGCGCACTGGGCAAGGCCGAGCGTTACCTGAACATGGCGAGCCTGGTGGCGGTGCTGCTGGCCGGCGTCGCCGTGGCCTTGTCGGCCAGCCGCTACGCCGCGCGGCGCCTGGATGCCAGTGCTCTGCTGCGCTGCCTGGGCCTGTCCCGGCACCAGGCCCTTGGCCTTTACAGCCTGCAACTGGCAATGCTCGGTGTCGCCGCTGCAGTCATCGGCGCACTGCTCGGCTGGATCGCCCAGCTGGGGTTGTTCCGCCTGCTCGAAGGCCTGCTGCCCAGCCAGGTGCCGCCCGGTGGACTCACCCCGGCGCTGGCCGGCATCGGCACCGGATTGGTAGCCCTGGCCGGCTTCGCCTTGCCGCCCCTGGCAGCCCTGGGTCGCGTGCCGCCGCTACGGGTCCTGCGCCGCGACCTATTGCCACTGCCACCGAGCAGCTGGTTGGTGTACGGCGCCGCACTGCTCGCCCTGGGCCTGATCATGTGGCGCCTGAGCCTGGACTTGCTGCTGACCTTCGCCCTGCTCGGCGGCGGGCTGATCGCCGCCTTGCTGCTGGGGGGGTTACTGTTGCTCGGCCTGCGCAGCCTGCGCCGGCTGCTGGCCGGCGCGCCGCTGGCCTGGCGGTTGGGGCTCGGGCAGTTGCTGCGTCACCCGCTGGCCGCCGCCGGCCAGGCCCTGGCCTTCGGCCTGATCCTCCTGGCAATGGGCCTGGTCGCCCTGCTGCGGGCGGAACTGCTCGACACCTGGCAGGCGCAGTTGCCCAAGGACGCGCCCAATCATTTCGCCCTGAACATCCTGCCCGACGAGCGCCAGCCGTTCGCCGAGCGCCTGGCCCAGATCAACGCCACCGCCGCGCCGCTGTACCCGGTGATTCCCGGCCGCCTGACCCATATCAACGAGCAGCCGGTGCGCCAGCTGGTCAGCAAGGAATCCACTGGCGAGCGCGCCATCCAGCGCGACCTCAGCCTGACCTGGGCCGCCGAGCTGCCCCAGGGCAATGCCCTGAGCGCCGGCCAATGGTGGCAGCAGGCACCCGCCAACGATGAAGCCCCCGGGGTTTCCGTGGAGGCGGAGCTGGCGCAGAGCCTGCACCTGCAACTGGGCGACCTGCTGACCTTCGACATCGGCGGCCAGCAACGCCAGGCCCGGGTCAGCAGCCTGCGCAGCGTGCATTGGGACAGCTTCCAGCCAAACTTCTACATGATCTTCCAGCCGGGCACCTTGCAAGGCCTGCCCACCACCTACCTCACCAGCTTCTACCTGGCGCCGGGCCACGACCAGGAAATCGTCGCGCTGTCCCGGGCGTTCCCGGCGGTGACCGTGCTGCAGGTCGATGCGCTGCTCGCCCAGCTGCGCAGCATCCTCGCCCAAGTCACCCTGGCGGTGGAGTACGTGCTGTTGTTCGTGCTGGCTGCGGGGCTGGCGGTACTGTTTGCCGGCCTGCAGGCGACCCTCGACGAACGCATCCGCCAAGGTGCCCTGCTGCGGGCGCTGGGAGCGGCACGCCCGCTGCTGGTAAAGGCACGACGCATCGAGTTCGGCCTGCTCGGCGCCGCCAGCGGCCTGCTCGCGGCACTCGGCTGCGAGCTGATCACCTTCGGCCTATACCGCCATGCCTTCGACCTGGCCTGGGCGCCGCACCCAGCGCTGCTCCTGCTGCCGCTGCTGGGCGCGCTGCTGATCGGCGCCGCCGGTGGCTATGGCACCCGGCGGGCACTGAACAGCAGCCCGCTGACCGTGCTGCGCGAGGGTTGAGCCCTGCGCAGGCCAGGGTTCAGGGCTGGCTGGCCTGTAGGCGGCCGCGCAGGCGCAGCCGGCCCACCACCCCCGCCATGAGTACTATCGGGGCAGCGACGGCGATCGCCAGATGGTTCAGGTACAGCGGCGGGATGCAACTGAGGAACAGTGAGTACAGGGCGCCGGCCATCATCTGCAGAAAGAAGAACTGCCCCGACGACATGCCGACGTCCTGGCTGACGCAACGCAACAACCCTGCCTGCGTGATCGGAATGACCATACCGGTACAGACCAGCAGCGCGATCATCGGCAGCAGGAACAACAGTGTACCCGGGCCCACCAACAGCAGCCCCAGGGACAGGCCTATGCAACCTCCCAAGCCGATCATCGCGGCGAGCGCCAGCAGCGCGTCCAGGTCGTGGGTCTGGCTCAGGCGCCGCGCGATGGTGCTGCCCGCCACATAGCCACAGGCACAGGCGCCGATCAGCGCGCCATACTCCAGCTCACTGAAACCCAGCACCTGCTGGAAGGCATGGGACGACGACGACAGCAGGGCGAAGTAGCTCATCCACACCAGGCTGATGCAGGCCGCATTGCGCCGATAGCCAGGGTTGCCCATATTGCGCCGGTACACGCGCCAGATGGCGCCAACCGATCCGATCGGCTGCCCGCCGCCTGCCGTGGGCCGGGTAAAGCCGACGAACACCAGCAACACCAGCAGGTTGAATGCACCGGCACACAGCAGCACCCCGCGCCACCCCAGCCCAGGCAGCACAGCACCGGCCAGCAATGGCACCACGCATGGCGTGACGGCAGTGGCCGAGGCCAGGGTGCTCAGAACCGGCAGACGCTGCGCTTCGGGATATACCTCCCTGACGACCAGGCGTGTGGTCACGGTACTGACGCAGCCGCCCAGTGATTGCAGCAAACGGCCGAGGATGAACAGCGTGAAGCCCTCAGCGCTGGCCGCCAGCAAGGCGCCGACCAGCGCCAGCGCCAGACCGCCCAACTGCACGGCCCTGGGGCCGAACCGATCGGAAAGCAGCCCAGCCATGATCACCGATACGGCGTAACCGACCATGTACACCACAAGCGTGTTCTGTACGCTCGCCACCCCCACATGGAGGTCCTGGGCCAACCGCGCCGATGCCGGCACCATCACGCCCAGCCCCACCTGCGGCACCACGACGGCGCTCAACAGCGCCAGGGTCAACCAGGGACTCGCGCTCGGCGTACTCATGCCCGCATCACCTGTTCGTAGTGCGGGGCCAGCAACATGGGCAACCACTGCAGAACCGTCATGACTCGTTGACTCCTTGCAAAGAATGAATACCGGTTCCGTCTACGCCTGGGCGCACAATGGAATCGGGTGCGCTTCTTTGCGCACCGCAACAAGTTGTTACGTGGATTGAGCTTAGGGATTGCGCTGGCTACCATGAAGGTCCATTAAGCCTTCCTGCATGTGGACCACTTATGGCCAGAGGCAAACAACCGCTTGCCCTTGACCTTGCCCTGCCGTTCGAGCTGTGCGCCAAACCTTCGGCCCGCAAGCACCAACTGCTCTATGCCTTCCTGCAAGATCTGCTCGCCTGTGGCCATCTGACGCCCGGCACACGCCTGCCCTCCACCCGTACCCTCGCCCAGCGGTGGGGAGTGGCGCGGGGCACCGTCGAGCTGGTTTTCGAACAACTCGCCCTGGAAGGTTGCATCCTGCGCCGACAAGGCGCGGGCTCAGTGGTCGCACCGCTGCGTCCCGACGCGCTGATCGCGGCCAACGAACAGCCCCTGGCCACGCTCGCTTGCCCCCGTGAGCCCGCGCCCTGCGTCAGCCCTGCCGCCCTGCCAGAAGCCCGGTTGCAGACGGGCGTGCCCTTCGTCGCCCGGCTGGCAGACCCGACGCTGCTTGAACAGCGTCATCTGCAACTGGCCGCCGATGCCCTTGCGACAATCACCGAGAGCGTTCCGCACGCAGGTGACATGTTGCTGCGCAAGGCTATAGCGGCGCACATCCGTCTCTATCGGGGCATCGAGTGCGACGTCGAGGCTATCGTCGTGACCCAGGGCATTCGCCACACCCTGCACTTCATCAGCCAGTGGCTGGAACAGGACGACGCCATCGCCCTGGAGGATCCGGGCTACTCCTGGGCCGCACGCATGTTCGAACAGACCGGCAGACGGGTGATCTGCGTCGCCGTGGACCAGGCAGGCCTGGACGTCGAACAACTGGCCACGCACGACCACGTCCGCGCGGTGCACACCACCCCCGCGCACCAAGCTCCACTGGGCATCTGCATGAGCGTCCAACGAAGGCAGGCGCTGCTGGACTGGGCACAGACCCGCGATGCCTACATCGTCGAGGATGACTACGACAGCGAATACAACTATGCCTGCGCGCCACTGCCGGCGATCAAGGCGCTCGACCAGCATGACCGGGTGCTGTTCTGCGGCAGCTTCAACAAGACCTTGTTCAGCGGGCTGAGGCTGGGATTCGCGGTCGTACCGCGAACCTTGCGCGCACGGTTCATCGACTGGCTGGCGGCAACGGGGCAGACGCCGGGGATCATCGCCCAGCGGACGGTGCGCCAGTATCTGCTGCGCGGTCACTATGAACGGCACCTGCGCATCGCAAGGCAGACCTACCAACGCCGCCGGGACCTGCTGCTCAAGCGCCTCGCGGCAGAGCCAGGCATGACCGTCAGCGGCGAGCAATCCGGCCTGCACTTCGTCCTCTGGTTACCCGACGGCGTCAGTGAGCAGGCGTTCTGCGAGCGGGCCCGGCAACGCGGGCTGGTGTTGCAGCCGATCGGCCTGTTCTGCCGCTGGCACACCTGGCCCGCCGGCGTGCTGATCGGTTATGCAGCGCTCACCGATGAGCAGATCGCAGCAGCCTCACAGGTGCTGGTAGAGGTCTATCGGGAATCGCTGCCCGGGTAGCTGATACGGTTGACGTACCAGGTCGCCTCACCCGTGGGGGTATGCACCACCACCTCGTCGCCCTCCTCCTTCTTGAGCAACGCCCGGGCCATGGGCGAGTCGATAGAGATATAGTCGTTGCGCCCGTGGATCTCGTCATAGCCGACGATGCGAAAGCGCAACTGCTCGCCGTCATCGTTCTCGATGTCCACCCAGGCGCCGAAGAACACCTTGCCCTCCTGCTGGGGCGAGTACTCGACCACCTTGACGTCTTCCAGGCGCTTGCGCAGGTAACGCACGCGGCGGTCGATCTCGCGCAGCAGCTTTTTGTTGTACTGGTAGTCGGCGTTCTCACTGCGGTCGCCCAGCGAGGCGGCCCAGGTGACCTTCTGGGTGATCTCCGGGCGATAGACCCGCCACAGATGATCGAGCTCCTTTTTCAGGGCCGCGTGACCTTCGGTGGTAATGATGTTGGTGCTCAACGACTGTCTCCTCAGCGCATCCACAGCAGGCGCAAGGCGCCCACCGAGAGACCGAGCTTAACGAAAAACGCCTGGCCGCGACACGCCGCTCAACGGCGGGTGATCAGCCCCTGGCGGGCGATGCGGGTGAGCTGGCCGATGACTTCTTCGGCATCCTGCGCCGCGGGGGCCTGGATCACGGCCAGGTCGAAGCGGTCGTTGCCGTACTGACCGAGCTGGTCACAGCTGTCGGAGAACTGGATGAGGAAGGCACAGGCCTGGCCCTTGCGCCGGGAGAAGCCATCGAGATTGCGCAAAAGCGTGGGTTGATGCTGGCCGCCGAGCAGGATGCGCGGGGTACGGGAGGCCGGGTTCTTGGCCAAGGGAGTCAAACAGACACTGGTACGTGGGCAACTCATGGAGTCTCTCTCCGCCTCGCTGATCCCGCTGGGCAGCGGTGGGAGGCGTCACCGAACCAGCGCTTTAGCGGTATTTCGGAAGACCCGTCGTGGGCCCTTCCTGCGCCCCGCAAGTAGCTGTTTAAATCGGCGCAATCGGTATGCTAGAGGGACACGCCGCAAGTTACAAGCTGCAAGTCGATCACTTTGACCACTTGCAGCTTGAGGCTTGAAGCTTGCAGCTTTGTTTCAGCGTGCGATCAGACGGTCCAGCGACAGGCGGCCAGCGCCCTCGATCAGCACCGCCACGGTGCCGGCAAGCAGCGCCAGGGCGAACTCATAACCGTTGTTGGACATGAACAGCCCGTTGCCGATATGCACCGAGAAGATCGCCACCACCAGGGTCACGCTCAGCGCCAGCGCCGCCGGGCGGGCCAAAAGGCCGACCACCAGCGCCAGGCCGCCAAAGAACTCGGCGCTACCGGACAGCAGGGCCATGAGGTAGCCCGGAGCCAGGCCGATACTTTCCATCCACTGGCCGGTGCCTTCCAGGCCGTAGCCACCGAACAGGCCGAAGAGTTTCTGCGCGCCGTGGGCCATGAAGATGACACCGACCAGGATGCGCACGACGCTCAGGCCATAGCCGGCGCGGGTGGTGAAAAGGGCTTTCAGGGAGTTGTTCATGAGGTGCTTCCTTGTTTGAGCAGGTGTGTGTTGGATGGGCGCCATCATAATCAACTCATAGAATAAGAAAATCGCAATAATCGCGCAAATCATATCGAATAATTAGATTTAATTAGCGCTTGGCCACCCGCTCCAGGGAGGCACGCTCGCGGTTGAACGCAAGGTAGTACTTGTTGACGCTGTTGACGAAGTTCACCGGCCCCATGCCCACCTGCTCCATGGCGATGCGCTCGGTCTGGAAGAACCACTGGTTGCCATTGAGCCCTCGTCGCCGGGCTTCGGCGCGCATGGCCTGGACCCGCTCCGGCCCGAGGTTGTAGGCGGCCAGGATGAACGCCATGCGCTCGCGCTCGTTGAGCTGCGGGCTGGCGAAGAACTTGCGGCGGATCAGCGCCAGGTAGCGGGCACTGGCCTGGACGTTGCCATCTACCGTGGCGGTGTTGCTCACGCCTACCCGCTGGGCCGCCGAAGGCGTGATCTGCATCAGCCCGTGGACACCGCCAGTGCCCCGCGCCTTGGGATCGAGGGTGGACTCCTTGAACGCCAGGGCGGCCAGGTTGAGCCAGTCGAACTGCTGGTCGCCGCCATGCTTCTGCAGCACGGGGCGCAACGCGGCCAGGCGCTGGCGGTCCTGGCGGGCCAATGGATTATGCACCCGGTACTGGCGCCGGTAGATACGCTCGAACGCCGCGTCCTGGTTGTCGGGCGCGCGGTAGGTGGCCAGGAAGCGGTCCACCGCCGTGCGCAACATCGGCGCATCCTTGCGCAGATACCAGCGCATGGCCTGGGGCGGTGCCAGTTGCAGCTTGCTGTCGACCCGCAGGCGCGGCATCACCCGCGCCCAGCGCTGGGCGATGGGACGCTCCACCACGGTCAGCGGGTAGATGCCCGCTTGGACCATCTCCAGCACATCCTCCACCGCCAGCGTCGGGTCGACCCACTCCACCTTGATCGGTGCCCGCTTGCGCAGCGCCAACTGCTGGTTGATCGCCTCGATCGCAGGCCCCGCGGCACTGGCGGTGGTCAGGGCGATGGTGCGCCCGGACAGCTGTTCGGCACGGTTGTAGCCGCGCTCGCCCTTGCGCCCGACCAGTTGCAGGGGAACCTGGTCGAGCACCGGTGCGCTGGCCTCGACGCCGCGCACCACGCCAGGGTCGAGCAGTTCACCGGGCGCGGCAAGATCGCCCTCGCCGCGCTGCAGCGCACCGAGTAACTGCTCCTTGGCGCGGGGGATGATCTTCAGGGTGATTTCCTGGCCGTCGGCGCCCCGGGCATTGAGGGCGTGCTCCAGGGCACGCAGGCGGTAGTACTCGATCCCGACCGGTTCACCCTTTACCTCGCCGGAGCTGTTGCGGCTCTGGTTGACCAACACCCGCAGCACCTTGCTCGAGCGGATCTGCGCCAGGTCACGGGCTTGGCTGGCAGGCACATGCTGCTGCGGCCCCGCTTCGCCGGCAGCGACCGGCCCGGCGGCCAACAACCCGTACAGCAACAGGCTGGTGAAAAAGGTTCGCACCATGGCGGTAAGGGTCCGAGGGCGGTTGGCAGGCACCATGCGCTGTGATCGATCCGTGATAAATGACCGCAACAGACCACGGCAAACGTTTGAAGTTCTTGGTTTTTTCGCGATATCGCGGTTTTTGCTATGCTGGCCGCCCCGCGGCAAGAGGTAGCACCATGCAACTGATCGATATCGGCGTCAACCTGACCAACAGCAGTTTCCGCGACCAGCAGGCCGCTATCGTCGAACGTGCCATGGAAGCCGGCGTGGCACAGATGGTCCTTACCGGCACCAGTCTGGATGTCAGCGCCGAAGCGCTGGAGCTCTGCCAACGCCTGGACGAGCCCGGACAGCGTCTGTTCAGTACTGCCGGCGTGCATCCCCACGATGCCAGCCACTGGAGCGCTAACAGCGAACGTCAGCTGCGCGAACTGCTCGCCCAACCGCGGGTCGTGGCCGTGGGCGAATGCGGCCTGGACTTCAACCGCGACTTCTCCCCACGCCCCGCCCAGGAAAAGGCCCTGGAGGCGCAGCTGGCGCTGGCGGTCGAGTTGCGCCTGCCGGTGTTCCTTCACGAGCGCGAGGCCAGCGAACGCCTGCTGGCGATCCTCAGGAACTACCGCGACCACCTGAGCGCGGCAGTGGTGCACTGCTTCACCGGTGAACGCCAGGCGCTGTTCGCCTACCTCGACATGGACCTGCACATCGGCATCACCGGCTGGATCTGCGACGAGCGCCGTGGCACCCACCTGCACCCGCTGGTCGGCAACATCCCCGCAGGCCGCCTGATGCTGGAAAGCGACGCGCCCTACCTGCTGCCACGAAGCCTCAGGCCCAAGCCGAAGAACGGCCGCAACGAGCCCGCGTTCCTCCCCGAAGTGCTCCGCGAGGTGGCGCTGCACCGCGGCGAAACGATGGAACACACCGCCGCCCACACCAGCGCCTGCGCCCGCGCGTTCTTCGGCCTGCCTGAGGTTTCTTGACGCATATCAACGAGGTCCCTGGCCTTGGCGGGCACAATGATGGCACCTTGCCAATAATGTTTCCGCCAACTCAGAGAAGACCTACCATGGGTGCCTGGCTTAGCAACGTTTCCCTCAAATACAAGTTCTGGGCCGTCAACGCAGTGGCCTTCGTCACCACGCTGATGCTGGTGCTCTACGCGGTGCACCTGGAGCAACAAGCCCGCGCCAGCGGCGCCCAGGCGCAAGCGCAGGCCCAGGCCGAACTGCTGGCAGCCTGGCCCGCCGGACAGCCACTGCCCACGCAGGCCAACCTGATCACCTGGCGCAACGGCCAGACACCGCAATTTGCCGGCGAACCGCTCGAGGCCCTGCGCGATGCCCAGGGCTGGGTAGAGCTGCCCAGTGCCTGGATCCTCGGCGACAACCCGCTGCGCGGCGCCCAGGTGCTGCGCCGGGACGAGCAGCACATCGCCGTGCTTGCCCAGTCCCCCAGTCTGCGCCAGGTCTATTTCGACCGCTTCAGCAACTATGCCGTGTGCGTGCTGATCCTGATGCTGGCGATGCTGTGCGCCTCGCAGTTGCTGATCCGCTTCCTGCTCAGCCAGCTCAACACCCTCAAGGACGTGATGCTGCACGTGGAAAAAACCGGCGACCTCTCGGCGCGGGTACCGCTGGCCTGCGGCGACGAGGTCGGGCAGATGGCGGGGGCCTTCAACGCCATGCAGACCACTTACCACCGCGTGGTCAGCACCGTGGCGCGCACCGCCGCGCAGCTCGACTCGGGCGCCGCGCGCCTGGCCGGCAGCATGGACGAGGTGCGCCACGGCATGATCGGCCAGCAGAGCGAGACCGACCAGGCGGCGACCGCGATCAACGAGATGACCGCCACGGTGCACCATATCGCCCAGCACGCCGGCGCCACCCGCGACCTGTCGCAGACCGCCGACACTCTGGCCGGCAGCGGCCAGGCCGTGGTCAGCCGCGTGCAGGACTCGATTGCCGGGCTGTCCAGCGGTGTGCAGCAGACTGCCGAAATGATCCGCCAGCTGGCTGACGACAGCCAGAAGATCAATGGCGTGGTGGGGGTCATCCACAGCATCGCCGAACAGACCAACCTGCTTGCCCTCAACGCCGCCATCGAGGCCGCCCGGGCCGGCGACCTGGGCCGGGGCTTCGCCGTGGTCGCCGACGAAGTGCGCAACCTGGCCAAGCGTGTACAGACCTCCACCGACGAGATCACCAGCATGGTCGCCGACCTGCAGGCCGGCACCCGCGACGCGGTGGATTTCATGCAGGAAAGCTCGTACAAGGCCGACGATTGCGTCAAGCAGGCACGCGAAGCCGGCGAGGCCCTGGCCGAGATCACCAGCGCGGTGGCACAGATGCGCGAAAGCAACACCCAGATCGCCGTGGCCGCCGAGCAGCAGAGCCAAGTGGCCGAGGAAATGAACCGCGCCGTCGTCAGCATCCGCGACGTGACCGAAGAGACCGTGCAGCAGACCGTGGGCTCGGCCACCACCAGCAGCGAACTGGCGACCCTCGCCGGCGAACTGAACAAGGCCATCGGCCAGCTCAAGCTTTGACCCGCACTGGCTATGGTCACCATAGCCAGCGTCGATTGGCCCCCCTGCGGGGGCCGCACTAAGCTTTGGACAGCCCCCTGAGGATTCGTCCATGAGCAAACGACTGCCCAACCTGCCCGCCTGGCAATGGCGCGGCTACCACCACAATCACCGCCACCCCACCAACCTGGTGCTGCATCTGATCGCCGTGCCGCTGTTCATCCTGGGCGCGCTGCTGGTGTTGTCGGGGCTGTTCGCGCTGGACCTGTCGCAGATCGCCGTGGGCGTCATTGCGTTGGTCGCCGGGTTGGGCCTGCAACGCCATGGGCACCGCCTGGAAGCCGAGCAGCCCGAGCCTTTCGCCAATCGCCAGGATGCCCTGCAGCGCCTGCTCACCGAGCAATTCATCACCTTCCCGCGCTTCGTGCTTAGCGGCGCCTGGTGGCGGGCCTGGCGCGAGCGGCACAAGCATCGCCACTGACCGAAAACATCGCGGGGCAAGCCCGCTCCCACAAGCGCCATTGAGCGCCGTGGGAGCGGGCTTGCCCCGCGATTGACTTGATGAAGATGGCTCAGGCGAACACGGTCACCGTCTGCCGACTCAACGCCAGCAACTCCCCTTCCGCCGTCCACAACGCAGCGGCCGCATGCCCATAGCCATCACGGGCATACTCAGTCTCAACCACATAGCGGCACCAGTCGAGGGTCGACAGCTGCGGCGTGGGTTGCACAAACTCGATCGTCCAGGTCAGCGTGCTGCCGGCCGCGGGCTGCCTGAGATATGGCAGCAGGCTGGGCGGCCAGGCATCGACCAGCGCCAGCAGGTGCGCCACCCCTACCGGCTCCTCGGCGACATCACGCAGGCGTACCCAACCGCCCATATGCCGTGAGTCATTGCCACTGAACGGCAGGCCGCCCACCGCCCAGCGAAACGCCACGTGCTGCATGAATTCCGGTGTAATGCCCTTGATGAAGAACAGCTCCGGTGCCGCCTCCTGCAGCGGCTTCATCGGCATCGCGGCTGGCGCGTCGACCGCCACCACGGAAGGACGACCGGCACCGAAGCTGCCCTGCACCAGGGTCACCACCTGGCCATCCTGCACGGCGCGTCCCAGCAAGGTGCTGACAGCCTTGCCCTCGCGCAGCACCTCCACCTCCAGGCTGATCGGCACATCCGGCGCCGCCGGGCCGACGAAGGTGATGGCCAGCGAACGCACCGGGCGGTTGTCGCCGAGCTTCTGGCGCATCGCTTCGTGCACCATCGCCGCCATCAGGCCGCCGAACACCGCGCGGCCCTGGGCCCAGCCAGCCGGTACGCTGACCGCCTCGGGGTGAGCGCGCGCGGCTGTCAGCAATTCTGTGAAGTTCATGTGCCAGGGCTCCTGCGCGAAAAGAACCGATAGTAACCAGCGATCACGCCAGCCACAGCCCGCATTTCGGTCATTTGCCGGGACTAACGGCGCGCCAGGGCTTTTTGCAATGCCTCGAGAGTCAGATCGGAGCGCCCCTCGGCAGCATGCAGCTCATGCTCCCAGGCCACCTTGCAGCCTGCCAGGTCACTGTGCTCGTGCACTTGCAGCAGCCACTGCACGCGGTCATGCCAGTCGCCAAGATCACCTTGCGCCTTTTTCAACAGACGCTGCAGCCCCTTGCCGGCATGCTCGAGTTGGGGGTACGCCTCGTCCCCGTAGCGAACACGCTTGATCAGTAGGCGCAGACGATGCCGATCATGGGCCGGGTCGTCCAGCGCCCTGGCCAGCTTGCGCCATTGCTTCTCCAGGCGCTTGTCGATGCGCCTGCGCATGCCTTGCGTCAAGCCTTCGCGGTCGGCAGCACGCAAAAACAGCGGGAAGGCGTCGAGGATCGCCAGCACCCGAGTAAGCTGGGCACTGGACGCGACGCTGGCAAAGGTCCGTGCCCTCCCCTCCTGGCGGCGCTCGCCGGCCTGCACATGACCGCGCCCGACCAGTTGCGCGGCCAGCACTTCACGGTCACGCAACGGTGTGGTGAGCGTGCCCAGTGCCCCCGCCGCTTCCTCCAACTGCTCGACACCCGGCAAGCCACGCAAAGGCCGCAACAAACTGCGCAGCCGCCGTAGGGTGGTGCGCAGGTCGTGCAGCGCCTCGCTGTCGGTATCGGCGGCGAGGCGCTCGCGACAGGCCAGCATTCCCACCTGCAGGGCCAGGACCCTGGAAACCACATGGTCGATCATGCTCGGCATGTGACGCTCCTCACTCAACGCCCGGCGCGGGACTCACGAATATAGAAACGCGCTTTCTCGGCCTTGTGGGTACAACCTTCAAAGCCTTCGAACTGCTGCTGGGTCTTGGCACCGGTCAGCAGCGACAACGCCTTGGAATAGCTCACGGTGCCGGCAAAGCCTTCGGCCTTGGCCAGGTCAAGTTCCTTCCAGGCGGCATCGAGCTGGGTCGCGCAACTGTCACGGTAGGCCGTCTTGCCCGCGCAGCCGGCCAAGGCCAGGGCAATCAGAGGAAGGGTGATCCAGGCTTTCATCGGTAATACCTCGAGGGTGGAAACTGAAGTGGCCGTTCGACGGCAAAGCAAACAAAAAGTGCCCTGCTCAGCGTAGTCCAGCACGGACTACATTGAAGCACAGGCGGCATGGGTGCATTGTTGGACCATGGTTGCACAGGCACAGGGGGAAAAATCATGGGCAAACGCGTGGCGTTGGTGCTGGGCTCCGGCGGGGCCCGAGGGTATGCGCACATCGGTGTGATCGAGGAGATCGAACGCCGCGGCTACGAGATCGCATGCATCGCCGGTTGCTCCATGGGCGCGGTGATCGGCGGCATCTACGCCGCCGGCAAGCTCGACGAGTACCGCAGCTGGATCGAGAGCCTGGACTACCTCGACGTGCTGCGCCTGGTCGATGTCAGCTTTCGCCTGGGCGCCATTCGTGGCGACAAGGTGTTCGGGCAGATCCGCAAGATCGTCGGCGAGATCAACATCGAACAGTTGCGCATTCCCTACACGGCAGTCGCCACCGACCTGACCAACCAGCAGGAAATATGGTTTCAGGAGGGCTGCCTGCACCAGGCCATGCGCGCCTCGGCGGCCATTCCCAGCCTGTTCACCCCGGTGGTGCAAGGTAATCGCATGCTGGTCGATGGCGGTATTCTCAATCCGTTGCCGATCGTCCCGGTGGTGTCCAGCCACTGCGACCTGATCATCGCCGTCAACCTCAACGCCACCAACCAGAAGCAGTATCAGTTGCCGGTGATCGAGCGCCCGGCGGCGTTCAAGATGCGTTTCGACGCCTTGATCAGCTCGCTGGGGTCGCGCCTGCCGTTCCGGCGCAAGCCGGCCGAACAGCTAATCCGCCTGGAGCAGGAGATCGTCGCCGAAGGGCTCGCCGCATCCAACCCCTGGCTGGGCGAGAGCGCCGAACCGCAAGGCCAGCAGCCGGCGGCGGCGCCGCAGAGCGAAGGCGCGCCCAAGTCGGCCACCGGCTCGTTCATCGTCGACAACGTCGGCCCAGCGTCCTTGCTGGACCTGATCAACCAGAGTTTCGAAGTGATGCAGACGTCGTTGGCGCAGTACAAGATCGCCGGGTATCCGCCGGATGTGCTGATCAACGTACCCAAGCGGGTGTGCCGGTTCTTCGAGTTCTACAAGGCGCCGGAGCTGATCGCCCTGGGGCGGGAGATTGCCCGGGACACGCTGGACAACCATGAGGGAATCCGGCGCCCCTGAAACAAGTCCGTGCACACCTGCCGCAGGTCGTCATGCAGGAGCGGGCTTGCCCCGCGATGAACCAAAGCCAGAAACGAAACAGGCCGCATAAGCGGCCTGTTTCGCGATCAGCACACGACTCAGTAGCGGGTGATGTCGGCACTGCCTTCAAGCAGCTTGCGATAAGCCGCGAAGTCTTGCGAACCGGCACGCGATGCGAGATAGCGACGGATCTGCGCCTTCTCTTCATCGGTGGCGGCAGCACCTTCGTTGACGCCCTTCAGCTGCAGGACCACCAGGCTGCCATCGCCCAGCACCACGCTGCCGTAGACTGGCTTGTCCTTGGCCGCTGGTTTGCCGAGGCGGAACACCGCCTGCAGCTCGGCCGGGTCGATGCCATCCTGGCCACGGGTGACCGCTTCATGGAGCTTCCAGCCCTGACCTTCGGCCTTGACCGAGCCATCCCGCAGGCCGGCGATCAGTTTGTCGGCCTTGGCCTTGAGTTCGGCAATCGCCTTCTCCTTGGCCAGGTGCTCGCTGATGTTCTTGGCCACGGCCTCCAACGGCAGCTGCTCGGGCTTGCGGTGCTCCTTGACGCGCACGACCACCACGGTTTCCGGGTCGAGTTCGATGGCGTTGCTGTTGGCGCCCTCTTCGAGCACCTGCTCGCTGAACGCGGCCTGGATCACCGCACGGTTGGCAGTGATGCCTTCACCACCCTCGCGACCGAAGGCGGCAGAGGTGTGTACCTTCAGGCCCAGGTCCTGGGCCGGCTGGGCCAGGTCGGAAGCTTCGAAGGCGGTGTCTTCGAGCTGCTTGGTGGCCTCGACGAAGCGCTGCTCCACCTGCTGGGTCTTCAGCTCGTGGGTCAGTTTGTCCTTCAGGCTGGCGAAGCTCGGTACGTCCGGCGCCTGCACGCCCAGCAGCTTGATCAGGTGGTAACCGAACTCAGTGCGCACGGGTGCCGATACCTGGTCCTTGTTCAGCTTGTACAGCGCGTCCTCGAAGGCCGGGTCGTACACACCAGGGCCGGCGAAGCCGAGGTCACCACCGGTGCTGGCCGAGCCTGGATCCTGGGAGAACTCCTTGGCCAGTTTGGCGAAGTCCTCGCCTTTGCCCAGGCGCTGCTGGATCTCATCGATGCGGGCCTTGGCCTTGGCATCGTCGGTCTTGTCGTTGACCTCGATCAGAATGTGCGCGGCATGGCGCTGCTCGCCCAGATTGGCGATTTCCTTCTCGTACAGGGCCTTGAGCTCGCCGTCGTCGACCTTGACCTGATCGAAGAAGGCCGACTTCTTCAGCTCGAGGTAATCGATGACCACTTGATCCGGGGTCATGAATTCCTTGGCGTGCTGGTCGTAGTGCGCCTTGACCTCGTCATCGCTCACCTTGACCGCGGCCGGATCGGCCTTGAAGGTCTGCGAAGCGAAATCACGAGTCTGCTTCTCGAGGCGGGCGAAGGCTTCAACCTGCTTGTCGGTGACGAAGCTGCTGCCGGCAAGGCCGGTGCGCAGTTGGCCGATGAGCATTTCCTGGGCGAGCATCTCGCGGAACTGCATGCGCCCGTAGCCCATCTGGCGGATGACCGAATCGAAGCGCTCGGCGCTGAACTTGCCATCGACCTGGAATTCAGGCGTCTGCAGGATCAGCTGATCCAGCGCGGCCTCGGAAAAAGCGAACTTGGCATCTTCGGCACCCTGCAACAGCAGCTTGCGATCGATCAGCCCCTTGAGCGCGGCTTCGCGCAGCATCTTCTCGTCCAGCAGCGCAGGGTCGAAATCCTTGCCCAACTGTTGCATCAGCTGGCGGCGCTGCATGTCCACGGCCTGGCTCAGCTCGTTCTGGCTGATGGTCTGGCCGTTCACCTTGGCGGCGTCCTGGCTATGGCTGGCGGCCTGGAAAATGGCCTCGAAACCGGTCAACGCCATCAGTACGACGATGAGGCCGATGATGGTCTTGGCAATCCAACCTTGTGAATTGTCCCTGATATTCTGCAGCATGCGTCCCCCAGAAACGGCTGTACCACTGCGTCGACAACCGCGGAGCGTGGGTAGAATCCTGATAGAAGAAAGGCGCATCCAGTGGATGCGCCTTTTCGAAGCGAGCGTGCCAGCGGGAACGTTTGCGACCCGCCGTCACGCGGTCGGCCCTGGCGACGCCCGGGCCGGCTGAAAGACGACTTAGTTGACGGCGTCTTTCAGGCCCTTGCCAGCTTTGAAGCCAGGAACCTTGGCGGCAGCGATCTTGATCGCCTTGCCGGTTTGCGGGTTACGGCCGGTGCGCTCAGCGCGCTCCTTGACCGAGAAGGTGCCGAAGCCAACCAGGACAACATCGTCACCGGCTTTCAGGGCGCCTTGAACGGATTCGATCACTGCGTCCAGCGCACGGCCGGCTACAGCTTTCGGGATGTCAGCGGATGCGGCGATAGCGTCAATCAGTTCCGACTTGTTCACTCTAAGTCCCCTTATTTCTCTATTGAGTTTGTTTCTAAGTATGTAATGAAAAGCTTATGAAACGAGCGCTGGGTGGCCTGTTGACACTGGCGTGCCGCTTTATAGCAAGGGGCCGAAAATGCTGTCAACCAAAGCCCCCCAGCGAAATACGTACTAGTGCGTGCTGATTCTTTCCTTAGCATCGCCGTCGCGCTTCTCATCTTTCGCGACAATCTCCGGAGCCACATCTGGCAAGGGCTCCGGGGCGTATTGCAGCGCAATTTGGAGGACTTCGTCAATCCATTTGACCGGTTTGATCTGAAGATCCTGTTTGATGTTTTCCGGAATTTCCTTCAAGTCGCGAACATTCTCTTCCGGAATGATCACCGTCTTGATCCCGCCACGGTGTGCCGCCAGGAGTTTTTCCTTGAGCCCGCCAATGGCCAGGACCTGGCCACGCAAGGTGATCTCACCGGTCATCGCCACATCGGCGCGAACCGGGATCTGGGTCAGGGCCGACACCAGCGCGGTGCACATGCCGATACCGGCGCTAGGGCCATCCTTGGGCGTGGCACCTTCGGGCATGTGGATGTGAACGTCGCGCTTCTCGTGGAAGTCTGCAGCGATCCCCAGGCTTTGAGCGCGGCTGCGCACCACCGTCTGCGCGGCGGTGATCGACTCGACCATGACGTCGCCGAGCGAACCGGTCTTGATCAATTGCCCCTTGCCGGGAATGACCACGGCCTCGATGGTCAGCAGTTCGCCACCCACCTGGGTCCATGCAAGGCCTGTGACCTGGCCGATCTGATCCTGCTGCTCGGCCAGGCCGTAGCGGAACTTGCGCACGCCCAGCAACTGCTCGAGCTGCTCGCCGGTTACCTTGACCTTCACCTGCTTGACGCCGGTGTGCTCCTTGACCACTTTGCGGCAGACCTTGGCGATCTGGCGCTCCAGGCCACGCACGCCAGCTTCGCGGGTGTAGTAGCGAATGATGTCGCGGATGGCCGAGACGTCGACCTCCAGTTCATCCTTCTTCAAACCATTGGCCTTGACCTGCTTGGGCACCAGGTACTTGACCGCGATGTTGATCTTTTCGTCCTCGGTGTAGCCCGGCAGGCGGATGACTTCCATGCGGTCAAGCAGCGCCGGCGGGATGTTCATCGAGTTCGAGGTGCACAGGAACATCACGTCCGAGAGGTCGTAGTCGACCTCCAGGTAGTGATCGTTGAAGTTGTGGTTCTGCTCGGGGTCGAGCACCTCCAGCAACGCCGAGGCCGGGTCACCGCGCATGTCGCTGCCCATCTTGTCGATCTCGTCGAGCAGGAACAGCGGGTTGCGTACACCGACCTTGGTCATTTTCTGAATCAGACGACCGGGCATCGAGCCGATGTAGGTACGACGGTGGCCACGGATCTCGGCCTCGTCACGCACGCCGCCCAACGCCATGCGCACGAACTTGCGATTGGTGGCGGCGGCGATCGACTCGGCCAGCGAGGTCTTGCCCACGCCAGGTGGCCCGACCAGGCACAACACCGGGCCACGGATCTTCTTCACCCGCTTCTGCACGGCGAGGTACTCGAGGATGCGTTCCTTGACCTCTTCCAGACCGTAGTGGTCCGCGTCGAGGATCTCCTCGGCCTTGGTCAGGTCCAGGCGCACCTTGCTCTGGGCTTTCCACGGCACCTGCACCAGCCAGTCGAGGTACGAACGCACCACGGTGGCTTCGGCCGACATCGGCGACATCTGCTTGAGCTTGTTCAGCTCGGCCTGGGCCTTGGCCAGGGCGTCCTTGGGCAAGCCTGCGGCGTCGATGCGCTTCTTCAGCTCCTCGACTTCGTTGTGGCCTTCGTCGCCATCGCCAAGCTCCTTCTGAATGGCCTTCATCTGCTCATTCAGGTAGTACTCGCGCTGGCTGCGCTCCATCTGCTTCTTCACGCGACCGCGAATGCGTTTCTCGACCTGCAGCAGGTCGATCTCGGCATCGAGCAGCGCCAGCACGTGCTCGACACGCGCCTGCAGCTCGACGATCTCGAGGATCTCCTGCTTCTGCTCGATCTTCAACGCCATGTGCGCGGCCATGGTATCGACCAGACGCCCAGGCTCTTCGATGCTGTTGAGCGAGGACAACACTTCTGCCGGGACTTTCTTGCCCAGTTGCACGTATTGCTCGAACTGCGACAGCAGGGTGCGCACGAAGACCTCGGACTCGCGCTCGGCGGTCTCGACTTCGTCGATCAGGCTGACTTCGGCACGAATATGGCCATCGACTTCAGTGAAGCGCTCGACAGCACCACGCTGCTCACCCTCGACCAGCACCTTGACGGTGCCATCGGGCAGCTTGAGCAGTTGCAGCACGGTGGCGACAGTGCCCACGCGATACAGGGCGTCTTCACCCGGATCGTCGTCGGCAGGATTTTTCTGGGCCAGCAGGAGGATCTGCTTCTCGCCCGTCATCGCGGCCTCGAGGGCCTCGATGGACTTCTCACGCCCCACGAACAGTGGGATGACCATGTGCGGATAGACGACAACGTCGCGCAATGGCAAAAGAGGCAAGTCGAGGGTGGTCTTCATGATTTCGCCTCTACAGCGGCCATGTGGCCGGAAACCGTTGGAAATGGTGCTTGGGGCTAATGTGGGGGCAGCCCTGGGAAATTACAAGCGCCCAGGCCATGAAATGCAAAAAGGGGCCAAAAAGGCCCCTTCCTGCTGCTACCCCGTTCCCAATCAGGCGTCGGGAGCGGCCTTGGCTTGCGGCTCGCTGTTCTCGTAGATCAGCAGCGGCTGCGAAGAGCCTTCGATGACGCTTTCGTCGATCACCACCTTGCTGACATCCTTCTGCGAAGGAATCTCGTACATGGTGTCGAGCAGCACGCCCTCGAGGATCGAACGCAGGCCACGGGCGCCGGTCTTGCGCTCCAGCGCCTTGCGGGCAACGGCCTTGAGCGCATCGCTGCGGAACTCGAGGTCGACGCTTTCCATCTCGAACAGCTTGGCGTATTGCTTGGTCAGCGCGTTCTTCGGCTCGGTGAGGATCTGCATCAGAGCAGCCTCATCCAGCTCGTCCAGCGTCGCCAAAACCGGCAGACGGCCGACGAACTCCGGAATCAGGCCGAACTTGACCAGATCGTCCGGCTCGACCTCACGCAGCGACTCGCCGACCTTCTTGCCCTCTTCCTTGCTGCGCACTTCGGCACTGAAGCCGATGCCGCCCTTGGTGGAGCGGTTCTGGATGACCTTTTCCAGGCCAGAGAACGCGCCACCGCAGATGAACAGGATGTTGCGGGTATCAACCTGCAGGAACTCCTGTTGCGGATGCTTGCGACCGCCTTGCGGCGGCACCGAGGCAACGGTGCCCTCGATCAGCTTCAACAGCGCCTGCTGCACGCCCTCGCCCGAGACGTCACGGGTGATGGACGGGTTGTCCGACTTGCGCGAGATCTTGTCGATCTCGTCGATGTAGACAATGCCCATCTGGGCCTTTTCCACGTCGTAGTCGCACTTCTGCAGCAGTTTCTGAATGATGTTCTCGACGTCCTCACCGACATAACCGGCTTCGGTCAGGGTGGTGGCGTCGGCAATGGTGAACGGTACGTTCAGCAGGCGCGCGAGTGTCTCGGCCAGCAGCGTCTTGCCCGAGCCGGTCGGCCCGATCAGCAGGATGTTGCTCTTGCCCAGTTCGACTTCGTCGCCCTTCTTGTCACGCTGGTTCAGGCGCTTGTAGTGGTTGTACACCGCTACCGCCAGCACCTTTTTCGCGCGCTCCTGACCAATGACGTACTGGTCCAGGATACCGCTGATTTCTTTCGGCGAGGGTAGCTTGTGCGCGTTGCTCTCGGCCTGGGCTTCCTGCACCTCCTCACGGATGATGTCGTTGCACAGGTCGACGCACTCGTCGCAGATAAATACCGAGGGGCCGGCAATCAACTTGCGCACTTCGTGCTGGCTTTTGCCGCAGAAGGAGCAATAGAGCAATTTGCCGTTGTCCTCGCCGTTACGGGTGTCAGTCATTCGATCGATCCAATCCGGTAGGCTTGAAACACAAGATGAAGGCAATCGCTGGCTTTTTCAAGTCCGCGGGTAGGCGCAATCTGCACCCACCCGCTCTGGCGCATTGCTTCAGGATGCCAGTTGCCGCTTGTCGTAGACCGAGTCGATCAGGCCGTACTCGGCCGCGCGCGCAGCGCTCATGAAGTTGTCACGCTCGGTGTCGCGCTTGATGGTTTCCAGCGGCTGGCCGGTGTGATGGGCCAGCAGCTCGTTCAGGCGCGCCTTGATGTTGAGGATTTCCTGGGCGTGGATCTCGATATCGGTCGCCTGGCCCTGGAAGCCGCCCAGCGGCTGGTGAATCATCACCCGCGAGTTGGGCAGGCAGTGGCGCTTGCCGGCGGCACCAGCCGCGAGCAGGAAGGCGCCCATGCTACAGGCCTGGCCGATACAGATGGTCGAGACGTCCGGCTTGATGAACTGCATGGTGTCGTAGATCGACATGCCAGCTGTCACGGAGCCGCCTGGGGAGTTGATGTAAAGATGGATATCCTTGTCCGGGTTTTCCGCCTCAAGGAACAGCAGTTGCGCCACTACCAGGTTGGCCATGTAGTCCTCTACAGGGCCGACCAGGAAGATCACGCGCTCCTTCAGGAGGCGCGAATAGATGTCGTAGGCGCGTTCGCCACGGGCGGACTGCTCGATAACCATCGGGACCAGGCCGCCCGCGGCCTGGATGTCAGAGCTCTGCTGAATATAAGAATTGCGGGACATGTCCTGCACTCACTCCCAAATAGTCATGGCTTGAATACGCACAAGCCAGCGCGAAGGCTGGCTTGTGGGGGTTTCCTACGAGAGTAGCCTGTTACTCAGCGTCGGCAGCTGCCTGGGCTGGTTTCACCGCTTCTTCGTACGAGACCGATTTGTCGGTCACAGTCGCTTTCTGCAGGACAGTATCTACAACTTGTTCTTCCAGTACAACCGAACGCACTTCGTTCAGTTGCTGGTCGTTCTTGTAGTACCAGGCGATGACCTGCTCAGGCTCCTGGTAGGCCGAGGCCATCTCTTCGATGACTTCGCGAACCTTGGCTTCGTCCGGCTTCAGGTCGAACTGCTTGACCACTTCGGCAACGATCAGGCCCAGGACCACGCGGCGCTTGGCCTGCTCTTCGAACATCTCGGCTGGCAGCTGCTCAGGCTTGATGTTGCCACCGAACTGCTGAACGGCCTGCACGCGCAGACGGTTGACTTCGTTTTCCAGCAGGGCCTTTGGCACTTCGACCGGGTTGGCGGCCAGCAGACCGTCCATGACCTGGTTCTTGACCTTGGTCTTGATGGCCTGGCGCAGTTCACGCTCCATGTTCTTGCGAACTTCGGCGCGGAAGCCTTCCAGGGTCGATTCCTTGATACCGAACTGGGCGAAGAAGGCTTCGTTCAGTTCTGGCAGCACAGGAGCCGAAACGCTGTTGACGGTAATGGTGAACTCGGCGGCCTTGCCTGCCAGGTCCAGGTTCTGGTAGTCCTCTGGGAAGGTCACGTTGACCACGCGCTCTTCGCCAGCCTTGGCGCCAACCAGACCTTCTTCGAAGCCCGGGATCATGCGGCCGGAGCCCAGTACCAGCTGGGTGCCCTTGGCCGAACCACCGGCGAAGGCTTCACCGTCGATCTTGCCGACGAAGTCGATGTTGACCTGGTCGTCGTTCTGCGCGGCGCGCTCGACAGCCTCGAAGCGGGTGTTCTGCTTGCGCAGGACTTCCAGCATGTTGTCCAGGTCGGCGTCAGCCACTTCGGCGCTCAGGCGCTCGACAGCGATCGAGTCGAAACCGGCAACGGTGAACTCAGGGAAGACTTCGAAGATGGCGACGAACTCGAGGTCCTTGCCTTTTTCGAACGATTTTGGCTCGACGGCAGGAGCGCCGGCCGGGTTCAGCTTCTGCTCGACGATGGCTTCGTAGAAGGAAGCCTGGACCAGGTCACCGAAGGCTTCCTGACGGGCATCGGCCTCGAAACGCTGGCGGATCACGCTCATTGGCACCTTGCCCGGGCGGAAGCCCGCGATCTTGGCGCGCTTGGCAGTCTGCTGCAGACGCTTGTTGACTTCGTTCTCGACGCGCTCGGCCGGAACGGCGATGGTCATGCGGCGCTCGAGAGCGGAAGTGTTTTCAACAGAAACTTGCATGGATATTCCTCGTTGCACAGACGTTAGCCGGCGATAACCCGACTCCAGAATCAAGGGCAAACATTCTAGTGACTCGCGCACCAGAAGTCACCCCACCCGGATTGTCGGCGAAACACGCCGGTCGATTTCCCTGGAAGGCACGCACGACGGGGCGTCGAGCCTATTCATATAACGACCGCGCGCCACCTCGAATGCCGCGCAGTTGTAAAACCTTGTCAAACAAACAACAGCCTGGGCGATCGCCAGTTTTATTGCGGCTCGATCTCGTTGAACTGGCAGTATTCTTCCCAAGCCAGGCCCAACGCCTCGGCCACCTCGCGGTGCACTTCCAGGCGCATGGCCTGCAACTGCTCCGGCGACTCGGCGATCAACTGCAACGCGTACTCCCAAGGCTGGACGCCCTGCTCCTGGGCTGCATCCTCGAACGCCCATTCGATCTGCTGGGCCTGCTCACGGGCATCCAGCTCACGGATTTCTTCGAGCAACTGCGGATTTGCCTCGGCAAAACGCTGCAGCGCCAGGGCCTGCCGCGCCTCTTTTGCAATCATTTGCGCTACTCCTCTGCCAGTCTGTTCAGCCAGGCATTCAACCGGCTGAAATCTAACAGCTTTTATCGCCTGACCACCAGTAGCCACAGGCACCGGATGGCAGAAACAAAAAAGGCGCCCGATCATTCGATCCGGGCGCCTTCTGAAAATATGGGGTGGACGATGGGAATCGAACCCACGACAACCGGAATCACAATCCGGCGCTCTACCAACTGAGCTACGCCCACCATAATGCAGTGTTGCGGTACAGCCTTACAGAAACATGGTGCGGACGAAGAGACTCGAACTCTTACAGCTTGCGCCGCTGGAACCTAAATCCAGTGTGTCTACCAATTTCACCACGTCCGCATGAAACGCTTAGAACAAGGGCGCCGGATCATTCAATCGAGGCGCCCCTGAAAAATCTGGGGTGGACGATGGGAATCGAACCCACGACAACCGGAATCACAATCCGGCGCTCTACCAACTGAGCTACGCCCACCATAACGCGTTACTGCTTACTTGCCCGAGCCTAAATGGCGCACCCGGCAGGACTCGAACCTGCGACCATCCGCTTAGAAGGCGGATGCTCTATCCAGCTGAGCTACGGGCGCTTAAGCTTCCAGCCAAACCGAACAAGCGAACCACTTGCCCTGCTCGACTTTGCCAACCCGTGCCAGGCAGTGCCCGACAAGTGCGGCGAATCTTATAGGCGACCCTGAGGGGCGTCAACACCTTTCGCAAAAAAATTTAAATTATTGAAGGGGTTAGGGGATTTGCCCGACCACCCGCCTTTGCCCTTGGGCCATGTCGTGCGAGAATGTGCCCTTCTTATATATGTTCCCTTCTCGATGGTTAATCACGCGTCTATGACTGCACACCTTATCGATGGCAAGGCGATCGCCGCCAACCTGCGCCAGCAGATCGCCCAACGTGTCGCCGAGCGCCGCCAGCAGGGCCTGCGCACGCCAGGCCTGGCGGTGATCCTGGTCGGCAGCGACCCGGCCTCCCAAGTCTATGTCTCGCACAAGCGCAAGGACTGTGAAGAGGTCGGCTTCATTTCCCAGGCGTTCGACCTGCCCAGCGATACCACGCAGCAAGCCCTGGCCGATCTGATCGACCGGCTCAACGACGACCCGGCAGTCGACGGCATTCTCCTGCAACTGCCGCTGCCGGAGCATCTGGACGCCTCGCTGCTGCTCGAGCGCATCCGCCCGGACAAGGACGTGGACGGTTTCCACCCCTACAACATCGGCCGCCTGGCCCAGCGCATCCCGCTGCTGCGTCCGTGCACTCCGAAAGGCATCATGACCCTGCTGCATAGCACCGGCCAGGATCTGTACGGCATGAACGCGGTGATCGTCGGCGCATCCAACATCGTCGGCCGACCGATGGCCATGGAGCTGCTGCTGGCCGGCTGCACCGTCACCGTCTGCCACCGTTTCACCAAGGACCTGCCCGGCCATGTTGGCCGTGCCGACCTGGTGGTGGTTGCTGCCGGCAAGCCGGGGTTGGTCAAGGGTGAGTGGGTCAAGGAAGGCGCCATCGTCATCGACGTCGGCATCAACCGCCAGGAAGACGGCAAGCTGGTCGGCGACGTGGTCTACGAGACCGCCCTGCCCCGCGCCGGCTGGATCACCCCGGTGCCGGGCGGCGTGGGTCCGATGACCCGGGCATGCCTGCTGGAGAACACCCTGTATGCGGCTGAAGAGCTGCACAAGTAATACGGTGTTCCGGCAATAAAGAAAACGGCGCCCTTCGAGGCGCCGTTTTCAGTTGTACAGTTCATCCTTGTGGGAGCGGCGACCTTTTTCCGTGACGCCAGCCGATTCCGCTGGCAAACAAGCCATTTCAGCTGGACACGCTGCCCGCCCCGCCCGCTTCAGCCGGGATCTCACCGCAAACCATCACACAATGGTCACACAGCCCACCTGTGGATGCGTGCCCAATGCAAACAACAAATACCGTCCTCATGATTCGCCCGGCGCGGTTCGCCTTCAACCCCGACACCGCCGCCAACAACCGCTTCCAGCAAGCGCCGCTGGACCCTGAGGCCGCCAGCGCAAAGGCCCTGGAAGAGTTCGACGGCTACGTCGACAGCCTGCGCCAGCACGGCGTCGACGTACTGGTAGTGCAAGACACCCCAGAGCCCCATACCCCTGACTCGATCTTCCCCAACAACTGCTGGAGCAGCCATGCCGACGGCAGTCTGGTGCTCTACCCGATGGAGGGCAAGAACCGCCGCCTGGAACGCAGCAAGGGCGTACTGGGCGTGCTGAGCGAGCGCTTCGCCATCCAGCGCACCGTCGACCTGAGCCCGCTGGAACAGCAGAATCTGTTCCTCGAAGGCACCGGCAGCATGGTCCTGGACCGCGAGCACCGCATCAGCTACGCCTGTCACTCCGGGCGCACCCACGAACGCGCCCTGCGCCAGTTCGCCGAGCACCTGGACTACCGCCTGTGCCTGTTCCACGCGGTGGACCGCCAGCAGGCGCCGATCTACCACAGCAACGTGATGATGAATGTCGGCCGCCAGCTCGCCGTGGCCTGCCTCGATGCCCTGCCCCACCCAGACGAACGCCGTGCACTGGAACATTCGCTGCGCGACACCGACAAGCAGGTGCTGGCGCTGAACTTCGATCAGCTGGAGAACTTCGCCGGCAACATGCTCGAGGTCCACGACCGCGACGGCCGCTCGCTGCTGGTAATGTCGCGCAGCGCCTGGCGCTCGCTCGATGCGCAGCAGCGCCGCCAGGTCGAACGCCACAGCCATCCGCTGGTGGTGAACATCGACCATATCGAACGCATAGGCGGCGGCAGCGCCCGCTGCATGCTCGCCGAAATCCACCTGCCCTCGCGCCACTGACCCGTCAAGGAGAACCATCATGACCCGCTACATCGACGTAAATGACCTCGCCCGCCTGGTCAACCGCAAGGGCCTGCCCGCCTGCCTGGCCGAGATGGCCGAGTACATCCGCCAGGACTACCTGCGCTGGCACGACTTCGAGAAATGCGCGCGCCTGGCCAACCACTCGCCGGACGGGGTGATCGAACTGATGCCTGTGTCCGACGCCAGCCTGTACGCCTTCAAGTACGTCAACGGCCACCCGAAGAACACCCACAACGGCCTGCTCACCGTGATGGCCTTCGGCGCCCTGGGCGATATCGATACCGGCGCGCCAGTGCTGCTCAGCGAGATGACCCTGACCACCGCCATCCGTACCGCCGCCACCTCGGCCCTGGCCGCCCGCTACCTGGCGCGCTCGGACAGCAAGCGCATGGCGCTGATTGGCAACGGCTCGCAAAGCGAGTTCCAGGCCATCGCCTTCCACACCCTGCTGGGCATCGAGGAAATCCGCCTGTTCGACATTGACCGCAAGGCTTCGGAGAAACTGGCAGCCAACCTGGCCGGCTACCCGCAACTGAAGCTGACCATCGCCGGCAGCGTGGCCGAGGCGGTACGCGGCGCCGATATCGTCACCACGGTCACCGCCGACAAGGCCTACGCCACCATTCTCACCCCGGAGCTGATCGAGCCGGGCATGCACCTCAATGCCGTGGGCGGCGACTGCCCGGGCAAGACCGAATTGCACCGCGACATCGTCGAGCGTGCCCGAGTGATCGTCGAGTACGAACCGCAGAGCCGGATCGAGGGCGAGATCCAGCAGATGCCGGCCGACTCGCCGACCACCGAGTTCTGGCAGGTGGTCGAGGGCAGCGCCGCAGGCCGCGAGAACGCCGGGCAGGTCACGTTGTTCGACTCGGTCGGCTTCGCCCTGGAGGACTACTCGGCGCTGCGCTATGTGCTCGACGTGGCCCGCACCCTGGACATCGGGCATGACATTGCGCTGGTGCCTGAACTCGAGAACCCGAAGGACCTGTTTGCCTTGCTGCAGCCAAAAGGGCGTGAGCGCAAGGCCAGTGCTGCCTGACCGAACACGCGGGGCCGCTTGGCGGCCCCATTGACCGAAACGGCTGTCGCACATCCATAAATCTTTGTCGAAACAGCCGTTTCGGCTGCAAGTAGCCCACTAACAGCCGAATCCGGCCTCCCACGCGCTGGCAAACGACACAAAAAACCTGTCTATCTCGCGCATCCTGAGCGCGACCCATGAGTCACTGACGGACCTACGCGCATCAACCGCCCTACTACCAATAACAACACCCAGGGACCCAAGACCATGTTCTCCATGCGAAAACGCCTCGGCGTGCTGCTGTTCTCGTTGTGTGCCACCAGCGTTGCCCAGGCCAAGGAGTGGACCGAGATCCGCTTCGGCGTCTTCCCCGAATACCCACCTTTCGAATCCGTTGCCGCCGATGGCAGCCTGCAAGGCTTCGACATCGACCTGGGCAACGCCATCTGCGCCAAGCTGCAGGTCAAGTGCACCTGGGTGCACAACGAGTTCGACGGCATGATCCCGGCCCTGCGCGCCCGCAAGTTCGACGCCATCATGTCCTCCATGGCCGTCACTCCGGCACGCCTGAAGCAGATCGACTTCACCAGCCGCCTGTTCCTCAGCCCCACCTCGGTGATCGTGCGCAAGTCAGCCGACTTCGGTGACTCCACCGAATCGCTCAAGGGCAAGCAGGTCGGCGTGCTCCAGGGTTCGCTGCAGGAAGCCTACGCCCGCACCGTGCTGGCGCCTCAGGGCGCGCAGGTCAAGGCCTACCAGAGCCAGGACCAGAACTACGCCGACCTGATCAATGGCCGCCTCGACGCCACCGTCACCGACAAGCTCGAAGCCCAGCTCAACTTCCTCTCCAAGCCCGAAGGCGCCGACTTCAAGAGCGGCCCGGCGATAAAGGACCCGACCTTGCCGCTGGACATCGCCATGGGCCTGCGCAAGAGCGATCCCGAACTCAAGGCCCTGCTCGACAAGGGCATCGCCATGATCCATGCCGACGGCACCTACGCCGAGATCCAGAAGAAATACGTCGGCGACGTGGACATCTACAACGAGTGACCTACAGCGCCGATCGCGGGGCAAGCCCGCTCCCACGGGCTCACCTCTGCTTGGAAGCAGGCTTGCCCCGCGACGGCCTCCCCGCGAGATCCCTGCCATGAACGACTTCCTCTCCCACGGCCTGCAAGGCTTCGGCCCGCTGCTGGCCCAGGGCACCTGGATGACCCTCAAGCTGGCCCTGCTGTCACTGGCGCTCAGCCTCGCACTGGGCCTGATCGGCGCCAGCGCCAAGCTGTCGCGATCAAGGCTGCTGCGCCTCCCGGCCACCCTCTACACCACACTGATCCGCAGCGTTCCCGACCTCGTGCTGATCCTGCTGATCTTCTACAGCATGCAAATCTGGCTCAACGACCTGACCGAGATGCTGGGCTGGGACTATGTCGAAATCGACCCGTTCAGCGCCGGGGTAGTCACCTTGGGCTTCATCTACGGCGCCTACTTCACCGAGAACTTCCGCGGCGCCATCCTCAGCGTACCCGCCGGACAGCTGGAGGCCGCCACCGCCTATGGCCTGAGCAGGACGCAGCGGTTTCGGCTGGTGCTGTTTCCGCAGCTGATGCGCTTTGCCCTGCCGGGGCTGGGCAACAACTGGCTGGTGTTGCTCAAGTCCACCGCACTGGTGTCGATCATCGGCCTGGCCGACCTGGTCAAGGCCGCGCAGAACGCCGGCAAGACCACCAATGACATGCTGTTCTTCCTGTGCCTGGCGGGCTTGGTCTACCTGGTCATCACCACCTTGTCCAACCGCCTGCTCAAGCACCTCGAGCGGCGCTACAACACCGGCATCAAGGAGCTGGCGCGATGATCGAACTCCTTCAGGAATACGGCCTGGCCTATCTCTACAACGATGGCACCGGCCTCTCGGGCCTGGCCATGACTCTCTGGCTGTTCCTGGCCAGCATGGTGCTGGGCTTCGCCTTGTCGCTGCCACTGGCCTTGGCGCGCACCTCGCATCATGCCTGGCTGCGCCTGCCGGTGCAGCTGTACACCTTCGTGTTCCGCGGCACGCCGCTCTATATCCAGCTGCTGATCTGCTACACCGGGCTCTACAGCCTGCAGGTGGTGCGCGACCACGCCCTGCTCGACCAGTTTTTCCGCAACGCGCTCAACTGCACCTTGCTGGCGTTCGTGCTCAACACCTGCGCCTACACCGTGGAAATCTTCGCCGGGGCCATCCGCAATCTGCCCGCCGGCGAGCTGGAGGCGGCCCAGGCCTATGGCCTGCGCGGCTGGAAGCTCAACCTGTTCCTGGTGCTGCCCGCCGCCCTGCGCCGCTCGCTGCCGGCCTACAGCAACGAACTGATCCTGATGTTGCATGCCACCTCGCTGGCCTTCACCGCCACCGTCGCCGACATCCTCAAGGTGGCCCGCGACGCCAACGCCGCAACCTTCCTGACCTTCCAGGCCTTCGGCGTGGCCGCCTTGCTGTACATGCTGCTGTCCTTCGCCCTGGTCGGCCTGTTCCGCGTGGCCGAACGGCGCTGGATGCGCTTCCTTGACCCTGTACGAGGCTGAAAACATGACTGCTACCGCACTGCCACTTTCCACCTTCGCCCAGGCCCCGAAGGCACACGCCCATGCCGGCGCGATCAAGCTCAGCGTCGAGGGCCTGCACAAGCACTACGGCGAGCACCAGGTGCTCAAGGGCGTCTCGCTGCAGGCACGCAAGGGCGATGTGATCAGCCTGATCGGCGCCAGCGGCTCGGGCAAGAGCACCTTCCTACGCTGCATCAACTTTCTCGAGCAGCCCAACGCCGGCAGCATCACCCTCGACGGCCAGACCCTGGAGATCCACCCCGGCACCCGCACCCCGCCACCGGCCCAACTGCAGAACCTGCGCACACGCCTGGCCATGGTGTTCCAGCACTTCAACCTGTGGAGCCACCTGACGGTGCTTGAAAACATCTGCCTGGCGCCGCGCAAGGTGCTGGGGATCAGCGCCAGCGAAGCCGAGGCACGGGCGCGCAAGTACCTGGACAAGGTCGGCCTGCCGGCCCGCGCCGCCGAGCAGTATCCGGCGTTTCTCTCCGGCGGCCAGCAACAGCGCGTGGCCATCGCCCGGGCGCTGGCCATGGAGCCGGAAATCATCCTGTTCGACGAGCCCACCTCGGCACTCGACCCGGAATTGGTCGGCGAAGTGCTCAAGGTAATACAGACGCTCGCCGAGGAAGGACGTACCATGCTCATGGTCACTCATGAAATGGGATTTGCCCGCCAGGTATCGAGCCAGGTGCTGTTCCTGCACCAGGGCCTGGTCGAGGAAAGCGGCAGCGCCGAGATCCTCGACCGGCCACAGAGCGAGCGCCTGCGGCAGTTCCTCTCCAACCGCCTCAAGTGAAGTCAAGCCGTATATGGATAGCAAGGCCATCAGCTCCACCTCGGCACCGCTGGATCGCATCGACGAAGCGATCATCGACGTGCTGCGCCACCACGGAAGGATCACCTACGAAAAGCTCTCCACCCTCGTGCACCTGACCCCCAGGCCCTGCCTGGAGCGGGTGCGCAAGCTGGAGCGGCGCGGGGTGATCCGCGGTTACGGGGCCATCATCGACCTGCAGCAGGTTTCCCCCGGGTTGTCATTGCTGGTGCTGGTGGCCTTGTCCAACCAGAGCGGGCGCTCGGCGCAGCGGGCCTTCGAAGCCACCGTGCGCGCCTGCCCGCAGGTCTACGAGTGCCAGCTGATCAGCGGGCACTTCGACTACAGCCTGCGCATGCGCTGCCGCGACATGGAGCACTACCGGGTGCTGACCGAGACCTGGATGAACAACGACGAGCTGCATATCGACAAGCTGGTGGCGCATCCAGAGCTGGCGGCGGTGAAGAGCACGGCGCCGCAGCCATGAACAGCCGGTAGTACCCACCTACCACACCATCACCGGGCAACTGCCCAGACTTCTGGCTTTCCCTGCAGAGAGCCGACCGGATGACTTCGCCCCTTCCACCCCTCAGCGCGTTCATCGACGCCCGCCTGCCGACCTGGTTACGCCAGGCCGGACAGGGCCGCCGGGCAACGCTCGAATCACGCATTCGCGCCAGCCACAGCACCAGCCGTCAGGTGCGCGAGCATCTCGACATGATCGCCACGCCCCAGTCCTTTGCCGAGCAGAAGCTTGAACCCAGCCTGCGCGAATGGTACCCGAACCAGTCATTACCGACCTCTTCGCAAGGCTGGCTCTGGAACATCGACTCCCGGCGCGACATGAGCTGGCTGGAAGCGGCATTGCTGAACTTCGCCAAAGGCAGCCGGGTGCGCCTGGCAACCGCACGCCATGGCGACAACCTGTCGCTGGACAACCAACGTTTTGTCGACGGCGTGCGCGCGCTCGACATCGGCGGACAATATCAACGATTGCTACGCACCAGCGTCGATAACGCCCGCTTTCGCACCATGCTGGCCCTGCAGGACCGCAACGCCCTGGCCGCTGACCTGGTGATCGCCGATCTGCGGGGGCTGCTGGATCCGAGCCAGCTGGCGCTCGGCGAGGCGCTTGTCGGGAAACGCGACTTCACAACTTCCGCTTCAGGGCAACGATGCGCCCTGCAGTGCTGCTCGCTGCGCATTTTCGATACCGTCATCCATGGGCCGCTGCTCATGCGGCGCACACCTCGAGGGCGGGAGGAAAGCTGCTTTCTTTATCTGCCTGGCGATGACACTCCCTTGACGGGTTATCCAACGTTCCAGCATGCCGCCCAGGCCTTGACCCGCCGCTTGCGCAATGATCGCTTCCGCCGGCACTTCGCTCGCTACATCGCAGACTTTGATAAACCGCACTTCTTCAGACGGCTGCGCGAAACCCTGTTCCCGCGCTACCCCTACCTGGGGCTGCGAACCCCCATGCCAGAACTGACCAAAGGCGACAGGGTCAGCTGGCTCAGCCAATGGTTTCCACCTTTCGGCGCCATCTGGCAGGAAACCCTCGATCACAATGCGCGCCTGCCAATGGCGTTCGTGCCTTGGGACGGCGATTGTTTCGAGGCACGGGCACGCCTGGCGGTGCAACGCCTTCTCGCGGACGCTCGGACACAGGCGGTGCCGACCGCCCAGCGCGATGCCGAGCAATTGGCACAGCAACTTGAACACTGGTTGAGTATCGGCATGACCGTGCTCAACCTGGCGAGCCTGCCGCTGGAGGTCTTGCAACTGCCGATGCTCATGGTGGGGGGAGCACAGCTGGTGGGTACATTCCTCGATGGTATTCATGCGGCCAATGAAGGGGATGCCGACGCGGCGATCCATCACCTGTTCGACGTCATCGGCAACCTCGCACAGTTCGCCGTGCTCGGCTTCGCTGCCCGCGGTTTTGCCGAGCCGCCAGGCGTGCTGCATGACTGGCTACCCGCGCACGGTGAATCGGGCACCCGCCTGTGGAGCGGCAATTTGATGCCCTTCTCCAGGGAAGCGCCCTGGCCCGTCGACACTCCCCTGCATGCCACCGGCCTGCCACGCTGGAATGACAAACACTGGCTGATCCTGGAGAACCGGGCATTCGAGCTCGAGCAAGGCACCGCTCATCGATGGCAGCTCCAGCCTGCCCGCGGCGTGCGCCATAAACCTGTACTGCGTGGCAGCAACGGCCAAGGCGCCTGGCTGCTGGGCCACGAACGCCCGGCAAGCTGGGATACATGGCAGCTGCTGCGCCGGCTTGGCCCCCCCACCCGAGGGTTGGACGATACCCTGGCGCTACGTGCCTTGCAGGCCAGCAGCTATGATGCGAATGCCCTGCGCAAGGTGATCGTGGAGCGCGAACCAGCTCCCGCCCTGCTGCTCGACAGCCTGCAGGCGCTCGGGGCAGATCCTGTCCCGCTCCCTGTACCTGGGGCGGGCGATGAAACCTTGGCACGCGACTTTCCTTCGCTCAGCCCTCGAGTACGGGCGCAAGTGCTGGACGAAGCTACGCGCGAAGATCTGCACATGCTGCGCGAGCACAGACGCGTACCATTGGCCATCGCGGAATCGGCCCGACTCTATCAGCGCGAAGCAAGGATCAACCGCGCCCTGCAAGGCTTCTACCAGGGGCAGGCGGGCCATGCGGACCGTGATGAGGTCGCCTTTGCCGTGCTTTCGCACATGTCTGGCAGAGATACCTCACTGCGTATCGAGCTTCGCCAGGACACGCCCGAAGGCAAACTGTTGCTTGCCGTCGGAGCACCACACTTACCCGCGATCACACTGACCCGCGACGCCCTCGGCTACCGTTATTGGCAAACCGGCGCCATGCCGGCCGACCGGGTCGATCTGTTCCACGCCTTGTTCGAAGCCCTGCCTGAGCCGCAGCGCCGGGCGCTGGAACTGCCAGAGCAAACAGCGCAGGGCCTGCGCGATGCACTGTTCCTGCGCGCCCACACCCAGCGCGACCAGGTTGCAGCAGCCCTGCGCATGCCGCCGCTGCGCAAACTCTTCAGGCTGCCAGGGCGACTCGCAGATGGCCGGCTCGGTTATGCCTTGAGCGGTCGGGGGCAAGGCTGGCTGACAGAAGACGAACTGTTCGACCAGCTGTACCCTGAAGATCCATTGAACAATCGGGAGCAGTTGCGCCTGCGCCTGCGGGAAGAGGCAGGCAGCCGCCCAGGCGCTTTTGAACGCCTGCTCGAAGCCCAACGCGCCGACTTCAATACCCTCGATATTGGCTTGCAGCGGTGGATCGACCTGACCGCCCCGGACCCTGCCGATACTTTCCACGTGCGTCGCAACGCCCGCAGCTCTGCTGCTCTCAGCATTCGCCGCGCCTGGCGGCGACAGGGCACGCCCGATAGCGAATCCACCCTGAATCACGTTGTCCTGCAACTGGATGCGGAACATCTGGCTGAACTGCCCCGCATGGAAACACGCCTGCCCCATGTCCGCCACCTGGCGCTGAGCAATCTCCAGGATTTGTACAACGCCAATATCGATCCGTTCCTGCGTGCTTTCCCGAACCTGCGCTACCTCGACCTGACTCAATGTCGCCTTAATGAACTTCCCGAGGCCTTGGGCGAGCTGACTCAACTGCGCTCGCTGGACCTGAGCGGCAATCGTCTGGACATCGACAGCGAAGCGAGCCTTGGACTGCTCACTCGACTACCCAGGCTGGAGCGCCTGCTACTGACTGGCGCGGTCGAGAACATCAGTGCTGAGAGCTTGCAGCGCCTGTCGTCGCTGCAACACCTATGGCTGCTGGTAGCGGACGAAAACTACCTGGCCTGGGAGGCCGAGCACTTCCAGGCCCTGCAGCAATGGCCAGCACTGACCCACCTGAGCCTGTCACTGAACGACATCACGCTCACCGAACAAAGCCGTGCCGCGCTCAACGGACTGAACCGGCTGCAAACAATGTACCTCAGTGACAACCCACTGGACATGGCACCTGACCTGACGGGGTGGCAGCGCCTGCAACGCCTGGACCTGGAGGATAGCGCCCTGTCGCAATGGCCCATCGGCATCGAGCAACTGTTGAACCAGCGCCCCCTGCAGCTTCGCGAACTGGACCTGAGCAGCAACCTGCTGGAGGATGCTCCACATCTGCGTGATAGCGCATTCGCCCAAGCCCTGCGGGCCGGCGAGGACATTTCATACAACTTGAACGGCAATCCGTTTTCCGAGCGGGCACTGCTGCGCCTGGTGGATGCCGGGCTCACCCCCGTGACAGGGTCATCGGAAGCACAACTGTGGCGCAGCGACTGGCCCGAGGATCTGCAACTGCATGTGACCAACACCGCGCAGGCCCCGCAATGGCGTCCTTTGTATGCACTTTTCGAACGACTCCCTCAGACCCCCGACTTCCAGCGCAGCCCCACGACCATGAGCCGCCGCATGCAGGACATACTGATCACCCTCGCCGACCTGGAGCCCGCCACTCACGATGTTCCGGGCTGGGGACGCGCCGAATTGCAGCAGCAGATCAATGACTTGCTCAGGGACGCAGGTCAGGAATGTGTCGACCAGGCCGAACTGCTGTTCCAGCAGGTCGAGACTCAGGTCAACGTCTGGCGTACCGTAGCACGGGCGCCGGCCAATGCCAGCGATACCCAGGTCGCGATCGACACCGCTACCGCACTGCTGCGCCAACAACGCCTGGACGAACGTATTGGCGCATTGTTCAATGCCCGGGCCACCAGGCGCCGCGTGCTGGCCCAGGCGCCGGACCAGGCCGCCCCGGCGCTTGACCCGGACGACGACCTCCCCGACGAACAACTGACGGACCCCAATTACCCGCTCGATGAGGTAGAGATGGCGCTGCACGCCCGCATGCAGTTGCAAACGCGCCTGAACCTGCCATCGCAACCCCAGGTGATCCGCTTCGACTATCTGGCACGATTGTCCGGGCCCACGCTGCAGCGGCTGGCAGCCGATGTCGAGCAGTACAGCAACCTCGCTCGACTGGCCGAGTGGGCTACCGACCAAGCGTTCTGGCAGGGGTGGATGAGGCGCTTGCATCCGGCGCGCTTCACCGCTCTGGTGAACGAATGGGCAGGCGCTTCCGAGTACTTCGACACCCTGAGCGAAGCCGGGCCGGTCGATACCGTCTACACCGGGCCAACGGTGCCACAGGCCTTCATCGATGTACTGGTACGTGACTACCCGGCGATCCAGTGGCAACGCGACGGCTGGTTGCTACGTGTCGATCTGGTATCTGGACGCTATGTCGATGAAGGCACGCTCTATCTGGGCATATCCTCTGTGTTATTGAGCACGCGACAACAGGCAGAGACCTCACTCATGGGCAGCCTGACACGAGAAACGCTGGGGCTGCGCCCAGCTTGAGCGCTATACGCATTCAGCACTGCCAGTCCACCGGCTGTTGATAGCCCGCGACCCAGCCGACGACCTCGGCAGCCGGCATCGGCCTGGCAATGCCATACCCCTGGGCCAGCTCGCAGCCCAACGCCATGAGCGCCTTGCCGTGCTCGATGCTTTCCACTCCCTCGGCCACCACCTCACGCCCGAACGCCCGCGCGAGCCCGATCACCGCACCGGCCAGGGCCAGGTCGTCATGGTCATGCAGGATGTCGCGCACGAAGGACTTGTCGATCTTGATGGTCTGCGCCGGTAAGCGCTTGAGATAGCTCAGCGAGGAGTAGCCAGTGCCGAAGTCATCCAGGGAGAAACGCACGCCCAGTGCTCGGCAGGCATCCAGGCAGCGGCCGACTCGCGGCAGGTTGTCGATTGCCACCGACTCGACGATCTCCAGGTCCAGGCGCCCTGGCGACACCCCGGGATTTCGCGCCAGCAACCGCTCCAGGCGTTGGGCGAAGTCGCCGCGCTGCAACTGGCGGGCGGCGATGTTGACGCTCAGTGACCAATCGCGCCCGGACAGCTGCCACTGCTGCAGTTGGGTCAAGGCCTGGTCGATGACCCATTCGCCCAGCTCGACGATCAGGTCGGTCTGCTCCACGAAGGGCAGGAACTCCCCCGGCGGCACCGGCCCCTTGGAGGGGTGCATCCAGCGCAGCAACGCCTCGAAACCGATCACCTGACCGCTGCGCATGTTCACCTTCGGCTGGTAGTACAGGCACAGCTCGCCCTGGCGCAGGGCCTGGCGCACCCGTGCCACCGTCTGGTGGGTGGCCTTGAGCTCGAGCTCCTGGGACACGTCGAACAGGTGGTAGCGGTTGCGCCCGCGCTGCTTGGCCACGTACATCGCCTGGTCGGCGTGGCGCACCAGGGTGTCGGCATCCTCGTCGTCCTGCGGGAACAGGGTGACGCCGATGCTCGCGCTCAGGCTCAACGGGTGCTCGCGTACCGTGTAAGGCGCGGCCAGCGCCTGGAGGATGCGCCGTAACGCGGCGTCGAGCTGCTGCGGGCCTTCGATATGCCGCAGGATCAACACGAACTCGTCCCCCGATAGCCGCGCCACCGCATCACCGCCACGCAGGATGTCCTGCAGGCGCTGGGCGACCTCCACCAGCAGCAGATCGCCAGTGGCATGGCCGTAGCCATCGTTGACCGCCTTGAAGCCATCGAGGTCGAGCATGCAGACAGCCAGGGGAATGCTTTCGCGCCGGGAGAACGCCAGGGCCTGGTTGAGCAGGTCGGACAGATAGGCACGGTTGGGCAGGCCGGTCAGCACGTCGTGCCCCACACGCCACTGCAGGGTGTGCAGCAACTGGCGCTTCTCGGTGACGTCGAAGCGGATCGACACATACTTGCGCACCTTGCCGGTGTGCGGGTCGATCAGCGGCACCATGGTGCTGTCTACCCAGTACAGCGAGCCGTCCTTGGCCCGGTTGCAGATCTCGCCCTTCCATACCCGGCCAGCGGCCAGGGCGCGCCACATCTCGAGGAAGAAGGTCGGCTCGTGCAGCCCGGAATTGAGGATGCGGTGGTTGGCCCCCAGCAGTTCCTCGCGGCTGTAGCCGGAGATGCTGCAGAACTGCTGGTTGACGTAGGTGATGCAACCACGCAGGTCGGTTTCGGAAAAGATCGCGGCCGCATCGACGGCCGCGCGGTAATTGTCGTCCATAAGCATCGCAACCTAGCGGTTGAAGCGCTCCACCAAGGCACGCAACCCAGCGCACACCTGCTCGAGCTCCGCGCCACGCACGGCAGCGGCATTGGCGCGGCGCGCGCTCTGCTGGACCGTACCCGCCACCCCGTTGATCTGCCGCGAGACATCCTCGGCGACACTGGATTGCTCGTGCGAGGCTGCGGCCATCTGCTGGCTCATATCGCTGATGCGCTGCACGGCGTGGCGGATGCCTTGCAAAGCTTCCTGGGTCAGGGCGACCTGGGTCACACCCTGTTGCGCACCCTCGATACCCTCGCTGGCGATGCTCACCGCCTGCTCGGCGCCACCGCGCAAACTGTCGATGATCGACTGGATATGCAGCGTGGATTGGCGGGTCTTGTCGGCCAGGGCGCGTACTTCATCGGCGACCACCGCAAAGCCGCGGCCCTGCTCGCCGGCACGGGCGGCTTCGATGGCGGCGTTGAGCGCCAGCAGGTTGGTCTGCTCGGCGATGGCACGGATCATCCCGGCCGCCTCGGCGATGGCACCGGTCTGACCGGCGAGGTCGTTGACCGCCTGGTTGATCTGCCCGACCGTGCCAGCCAGGCTCTGGATCGCCGCCCCCGTGGCATCGGCCACCTGGCTGCCCTGCCCGGCCAGCAGGTGCGCGGTCTGCGCCTGCTCGGCGGTGAGTTGCACGTGGCCCGCGACTTCGCCGATCGAGGCGGCCATCTGAGTCATGGCGGTGGCGGTCAGGTCGGTCTCGGCGCGCTGTTCGAGTAACGCCGATTCGGTGCTGCGCGATAGCCGCCCGGCATCCTGGGCGGCGCCGGCCATCTGCGCGGCGAGGTCGCTCAGGCGAGTCAGCGCGGTCTTCAGGCGCGCCTCCTCGCTGATGAGGATCAGCTCCAGCTGCCCGGCAGCACCCGGCAGATCACTGTAGGTCAAGGCCGCGACCGGGTCGCTGAAGGTGCTGTCCGCCACCTGGACGATACGCCGCAAGTGGCGCCTCATGCGGCTTTGCGCCCACAGGCCGACGCCAGCGAACAGCGCCAGGGTCAAGCCTTGGGCAGGCAGGTCGGGCAGCAGCTGGTTGCCGGCGATGGCCGCGGCTCCCGCCAGCAGTGGCAGCGCCATGGCCCGGCCCAGCAAGGCCAGGCGCCGGGCCGGCGACAGCGCCGCCTTGCTCTCGCGCAACCGGGCATACACAGCTTCGGCACGGGCCACCTGCTCACGGGTCGGGCGCACGCGCACCGACTCGTAGCCGATCACCTGGCCATTCTCGAGCATCGGTGTGACGTAGGCGTTGACCCAATAGAAGTTGCCGTTACGGCAGCGGTTCTTGACGATACCCATCCAGCTGCGGCCGGTCTTGAGGTACTGCCACATCAGCTCGAACACCGCCTCGGGCATGTCTGGATGGCGTACCAGGTTGTGCGGGCTGCCGATCAGCTCGTCCTGGCTGAAGCCGCTGATGGCCGCGAACTCGGCGTTGCAGTAGGTGATCAGGCTGGCCGTATCGGTGGCCGAAATGAGCCGCTGGTGCTCGGGAAAGCTTTGCTCGACCGGATTGACCGGCAGGTTCTGACGCACGATGAGACTCCATTCATACACGGCCCGACACGCGGCCTGACAGGAGGCCAGGTGTGCCGGAACCGTTCATCCTGGATCAGTTCCAATGTCCGCCAACGCTTGCACACGGGCCGGTGGATGACCGGATCGCCCTGGACGACTACTTGAATGACTGATCAATCAAAGCAACGAATTCTACGAATTCCATCACATTTTGCAAATAAAGGTGATGGATCATGGCGTTGCGCTATATCGACATATATCGTTAAGTGCTTGATTCTAAATGGGAATTAAGCGATGACGAGAACAGGTCTAGGTCCTGCCCTGCGCCGCTACCGCAAACTGGCAGGCTTCACTCAGGCACAACTGGGCGAGCGAACCGGCTTTGACCCCAAGACCATCAGCCGCTTCGAAACCGGCACCTACACCCCCAGCATCGAGTCGTTGGTGAGCTTTGCCGAGGCGCTGGGGGTCAAGCCAAAAGCGTTTTTCACCGACCCCGATGACGTCGAAGAACAACGCGCCTACCTCTTCGGCGTCATCCACAACGCCCCCCCCAAGGACCTCGGCAAGCTGATCGCCGCCGTCGATCAGGTGCTCGCCAAACTGTGAAATCCCCCGCGCACCACGCTAGAGCAGACTGCCCGTCAGTGCACCACAACTGGTCAGACCGGTAAGGCCAAAAACCCTTGCATTGTCGGAAAAATCGGCGTTTTATAGCCCTCGCAGTGAACAAACCGGTAAGACCACAATAATTAAGTCCTGCACTCTTTCGCTCCGTGTGGCTTGGGGGGCAAGGACACCGACCAGAGACTCCTCCCATGCTCAAATGGTGTTCGCGTTCGATTTTCCTCCAGGTTGTGCTCGGCCTCGCTCTCGGCGTGATCTGCGGCCTGAGCTTCCCCGACCTGTCCCTGCAACTCAAACCCCTGGGTGACGGCTTCATCAAGCTGATCAAGATGCTCATCGGCCTGATCGTGTTCTGCGTGGTGGTCAGCGGCATTTCCGGCGCCGGCGACCTGAAGAAGGTCGGGCGCATCGGCCTGAAGTCAGTGATCTACTTCGAGGTGCTGACCACCCTGGCCTTGGTCATCGGCCTGGTGTTCGCCTTCTCCACCGGCATCGGCAGCGGCGCCAACATCCACCTCGACCAGCTGTCCAGCGCGGATGCCGGCGCCCTGGCCGACCGTGGCGCGCATATCCACAGCACCACCACCTTCCTCATGGACCTGATCCCCACTTCGGTGGTGGGCGCCTTCGCCGACAACAACATCCTCCAGGTGCTGCTGTTCTCGGTATTGTTCGGCAGCGCGCTGAACCTGGTCGGTGAGTCGGCCTCGGGCATTTCGCGGCTGATCAACGAGCTCAGCCATGTAATCTTCCGCATCATGGGCATGATCGTGCGCCTGGCCCCCATCGGTGTGTTCGGCGCCATCGCCTTCACCACCAGCAAATACGGCCTGAGCTCGCTGCAGCACCTGGGCGGCCTGGTGGCACTGTTCTACCTGACCTGCGCCGGCTTCGTGCTGATCATCCTCGGCACGGTGATGCGTCTGTCCGGGCTCAAGCTGCTGCCGTTCATCAAGTACCTGCGCGAAGAACTGTCCATCGTCCTCGGCACTGCCTCCTCTGACGCCGTGCTGCCCCAGGTGATGCGCAAGCTCGAGCACCTCGGTATCGGTAGCTCCACCGTCGGCCTGGTGATCCCCACGGGCTACTCGTTCAACCTCGATGGTTTCTCGATCTACCTGACCCTGGCCATCGTGTTCATCGCCAACGCCACCGGCACGCCGCTGGCCATGACCGACCTGCTGACCATTCTTCTGGTGTCGCTGGTGACTTCCAAGGGCGCCCACGGCATCCCAGGTTCGGCCCTGGTGATCCTCGCCGCCACCCTGACCGCGGTCCCGGCGATCCCGGTGGTCGGCCTGGTGCTGGTGCTGGCAGTCGACTGGTTCATGGGTATCGGCCGGGCGCTGACCAACCTGATCGGCAACTGCGTCGCCACCGTGGCCATCGCCCGCTGGGAGAAGGACATCGACCTGGAACGCGCCAACAATGTGCTGGCCAACAAACCCGGCTTCGCCCCGGCCACCCGCAAGCAGGGCCAACCCCATCAACAGGAATTCTAAGCCCAAGGCCGCCGGCGCCCCGCGCCGGCCCGCCAAGGGCCAAGATGCAGCGTCAACCAAGGAGCGAACCGTGATCAGCTCTTCGACCGTAGTCAATTCAGTGGTGGAGAAACTCCGCCAGGCCCTGGCCCGTGGCCAGTGGCGCAGCGGTGACATGCTGCCCGGCCAGCGCGAGCTGGCCGAACAGCTGGGCATCAGCCGGCCCAGCCTGCGCGAGGCGGTGATCGTGCTGGAAACCCTGGGCCTGGTGCGCTCGATGCCGGGCAAGGGCGTGCTGGTGCTCGATGCCGACGCCAGCCAGGCGCAAGAGCCGGACACCATCGCCGAGGCCAGCCTGGCCGACGTGCTCGAGCTGCGCTACACCCTTGAGCCTTTCATTGCCGGCCTGGTGGCGCAATCGGCCGGCAGCCAGGACATCGGCCAGTTGCGCCTGACCCTGATGGACATGCGCGAAGCCCTCGACGTCGGCGACAGCGAGGCTGGCATCAATGCCTACATCGCCTTCCACGAGGCGCTGTTCGCGCTGACCACCAACCCGATCTTCCAGAGCGTCGTGCAGCAGACCGGCAACGCCCTCAAGCAGAGCGCCGACATGCTGCGCAACTCGCCCGAGCACCTGGCCGCGCGCCTGAGCGAGAACGAGGCGGTGGTGCGCGCCATCCGCGAGCGCAACAGCGCCAAGGCCAGCCAGCAGATGCGCCAGCACATCCTCGCCGAAGGCCAGCGCATGGGCATCGCCCTGAACATCCCGGACGACCAACCAGGCAACTGATCAAAGAAGGAGAGCGACAATGACCGCCTGTGCCCAAGCCGCCCCCCGCCTGCCTGCCCTGCTCGGTGCCGGCGAGACCCGCCTGTCGGCGGAACAAATCTACCCCCGCCTGTTCGATGCCATCCTCGAACAACGCCTGCCACCCGGCAGCGCCCTGCCCGAGCAGGCGCTGGGCAATGCTTTCGGCGTCAGCCGCACAGTGATCCGCCGGGTGCTCGGGCGCCTGTCCGACCAGCAGGTGGTAGTGCAGCGCCCCAGCCACACCGCGCACCTGGCCGCTCCCGACCCTGAGCAGGCGCGCCAGGTGCTCAGCGCCCGGCGCCTGGCCGAGACCACGCTGATCGGCCTGGCCACCCAGCGCGCGCGCCCGGCACAGATCCGCCAACTACGCCAACTGGTCGAGCGCGAACGCCAGCACCATGAACGCGGCGAACGCTGCACGGCCATTCGCCTGGGCGGCGAGTTCCACATGAAGCTGGCGCAGATGGCCGCCAACGCGCCGCTGGCGCGTTTTCTCAATGGCCTGGTACCCATGACTTCGCTGATCATCGCCCGCTACGAAGCGCCCTGCTGCGAGCACTGCGCCTGGCAGGAACATGCGGCGATCATCGACGCGGTGGAAAACGGCGACGGCCAGGCAGCGCTGGGCCTGATGCATGAACATCTGGACCGCCTCGAGGCCAAACTCGATCTGGATCAGGCCGGCTGAATCAAGCGAACGCCACGGCCTCGACGCCGGGCAGGATCTGCACTTCGTCCCCCAGCGACCACTCCGCCGCCCTGGCTGCCAGGGCGGCGGGCACACCCGGCGAGCCGCCAGGGCCGGAGGGCACGTCGTAGGTGGCGTGGGCATCGTGGGGCAGCAACACTTCGAAGCCCCTTTGCAGCGCGGCACGGGCAGTGGCAGCCAGGCACATCTCCGAGAGCACACCACACAGGGCCAGGCGCCGGGCCCCGAGGGCGTTGAGCAGGGTTTGCAAAGCGGTTTCGAGAAAGCCATCGTCCTCGGTCTTGAACAGCACATGCTCGCCCCGCGCAGGCGGAAAGTACAGCTCCCAGCCGGCACTGTGCGGGGCATCCGGGCTGCCCGGCGCACCGTCGTTCTGCAGGAAGATCACCGGCACCCCGGCCTGGCGGGCGCGGCCAAGCAAACGGGCGATGCTCTGCTGCAAGGCCAGGTGGCCAGGCACCGCATCGGCGCCCTCCATGAAAGCGCACTGCACATCCACCAGCAGCAAGGCGTCGGCCTTGGCACCCTTCATCAGCAGCTCTCCTGTTCGCGGACGCAATGCCGAGCATAGCGCAATGCCGTACCCTAAAACCGATTACCAAAATGCCTGGGAGGGCCTATGAACTTCACTATCGCGCCAGTCGGCGCGCAACACTACGATCGGCTGGCCGATCTGTGGGAAGCCTCGGTGCGGGCGACCCACGACTTCCTGCCCGCGGGCTACATCGAGCGCCTGCGCCCGCTGGTACGCGAGCAGTACCTGGGTTTTGTCCAGCTGCGTGCCTGGGCGGACGGCGCCGGCCATATACAGGGGTTTGCCGGGGTGCATGATGGCAAGCTGGAAATGCTCTTCGTCGACCCGGCCTGCCGTGGCCAAGGCATCGGCAAAGCCTTGCTGGCCCACGTGGTCGATGAGCTGGGCGTACGAGAAGTCGATGTCAACGAACAGAACCCACAGGCCGTGGGGTTCTACCTCAAGCTGGGCTTCGTCCAGGTCGGACGCAGCGAGGTGGATGGACAAGGCGATCCGTTCCCGTTGCTGCACCTGAAACGGGTGGGCTGACGCGCTCCCCGCGATGAGGCCCTCAAGACAAACCTATACTTCGGTTAATCACCCAGCCTCTCGCCAAGGGGGCAATCCGCGTGAAATCGATCCTCGCGATGGTTCCGCTCTGCCTCTTGCTGGCCCTCGCCGGCTGCGCCGGCAAACGCCCACCCGCCCCGCCCCCGCCGCAGAACCTGCCTCCGGCCGTCTGGCAGCGCATCGACCAGGACATCATCGAGGCCTCGGTCGCCGCTGCGGGCTCGGCCAACGACTACGCCCGGCGTTCCATGCGCGTGTGGAAAGAGCAAGTGCAGCAACGCACCGAGAACGACTTCATCCCCTGGTTCACCGGTTACTGGACCCAGCAGTGGCTCACGCTCAAGGTCGCCTGGTACAAGATGAACAGTGGCAATGGCCAGGAGCCAGCTGAAAAGCGCCTGGGCCTTTATCTGCAGGAACAGTACCGCGAACGGGTCATCGACCCGGTGGCCGAACAGATCAACCCCGAGGGCATTCGCGACCGCGCCAGCGAACTGTACCTGCAACTGCTCGGCCAGCAACTGCCGACCATCATCCAGCGCTACAACGCCCCGCCCGAGCAGTTCAGCCAGCGCCTCAACCGCATCCCGATCATCGCCCTGGGCCCGCCGGATGCACGCAATGCCTCGCTTTACCAACTGCTGCGGGCCAAGTCGCTGGACCAACAGCTGGCCTGGCAGTCCCTGCGCCAGCACCTGCACCAACAGGCCGCCAAGGCCCCCGGGCAGACCGAGGCAGGGTTGTCGTCGGTGGCCACCCAGGCCAGCGAGAAACTTGGCGCCACACTGGCGCCACGCGGTGCCGCCAGTGCCATCGCGGCGGCCGTGGGCAAGGCGGCAGGGGCGTTGATCTCGGTGGCGGCAACCGGCTACGGCATCATCACCCACGACCGTGAACAGCCGCAGATGGTCGAGCAACTGCGGGTGATCCTCAATGTGGCGCTGAACCAGGAATGGCAGGAGCTGATGGAGAATCGCCAGAGCGGCGCCATGGCCGGGGTGTATTACCTGTCGGGGCAGGTGGAGGACAGCTTGCTCGGGAGCCGGTCACAGGAACCGTTGCTGATTCGCCTGCCGCCATGACCCCGCGCAGGTGGCACGTTCAGGCAGTCGCCAGCGCCGAAGTCGGCAGCCCGAAGATGCGGTCGAACGCCCAGTTGTAGACGAAGGTGTAGCACGGCACCAGGATGATGAATGCCAGATCCACCATCAACGCCTCCAGAAGGGTCATGTTAAGCCACCAGGCGATCAGCGGGATCAGGTACACCACCAGGGTCAGCTGGAAGCCGATGGCATGCGCCACCCGCCGCCCGAGGCTGCGCCCGCGGGTGGCCTGGTAGCTCTCCCACCACTCGAACAGGCTGTTGTAGATGAGGTTCCAGGCCATGGCGATGGTGGTGATCATCACTGCCAGGGGGCCGGTGTGCGAAGCCTGGGTGTCGGACAGGTAGGCCAGGCCCAGGGTCGACATGCACAGGCCAATCAGTTCATAGAAGGTCACGTAGACCAGTTTGCGTTTGAGTCCTTGCACGGGATTACCTTGTTGCGGATATGACGAAGGCGCGCAGAATGCATCAACAGGCTTGACAGAAAAAGTCAGCAGCTTTCAGATTTACTGAAAGGAGACTGCCATGAACTTTTCCAGCGATACCATCCTGCTGTTCCTCGCCGTACTCGACCGCGGTTCGTTCTCGGCTGCCGCGCGAGCGCTAGGGCGGGTACCCTCGGCGGTGAGCATGGCCATCGGCAACCTCGAGGCCGAGCTTGGCTACCCGCTCTTCGAGCGTGGGTCGCGGGAGGCACGCCCGACCGCCCAGGCCCAGGCCCTGGAGCCCCATGCCCGGCTGATCGCCGAACAACTGGGGCTGTTGGAAGTGCATGCGCTGGAGCTGTCGCGTGGGCTGGAAAGCAGCCTGGCCATCGCCGTGGTGCCGGATATCGACCAGCGCCCGTTACTCGGGGCCATCACCCGCCTGGGCGAGCGCTACCCGCTGCTGGACATCGAACTGCTCGCCGCCCCGCAGGAAGAGGCCCTGCAACTGCTCGACAGTGGCCGGGTGCGCCTGTGCCTGGCCTTCGCCGGGCTGCAGGTGGACCCGCGACGCAGCTTCCAGCACATCGCCCAGGAATCGCTGGTGGCCACCCTGTCGCCACGCCACCCCGCACTGTGCGAAGGACGCATCCGCAACCTTGAAGACCTGGTCAACCTGCGCCAGATCCTGGTGTGCAGCCGCGACCTGCCATTGAGCGATCCCCGCTCGCTGATCGGCACCTCGCACTGGCGCACCGACAGCCTGGACCTGGCCCTGCAGATGGTCGAGGCCGGCCTGGGCTGGGGCGACCTGCCGCTGGCCCGGGTGGCGCCGCTGCTTGCGGACGGACGCCTGGTCCGCCTGCAATTTCAGAATACCCGCAACGAATTGCAACTGCCGGTGAACGCCTTCTGGCTCAAACAGCAACCCCTCGGCCAGGCGGCCAGGACGTTGGTGAGCCTGTTGGCTTCGAAATGATTTGTCACCTTGGCAGGCCGATTCGGCCAACTACTGCGACATTTAGTCTTTCAACATTTTTCAGAATCGGCCGATAGCGTTGCAACAGGCTCCGCCACTCGTGCCACAAGCACGCGGCGCCCTCCTTTCACTGGCTCAAGGTCTCGAAACATGAACCTGAAATTCCGCCACAAGATCCTGCTCAGTGCCTGCGCCGTCGTTGTACTGGCCTTCGCCCTGTTCACCCTCTACAACGACTACCTGCAACGCAACACCATTCGCCAGAACATCGAGTCTTCGGTGCGCCAGGCCGGCGCGCAGACCGCCAGCAGCGTGCAGAACTGGATGAGCGGGCGCATCCTGGTCCTGGAAAACCTGGCCCAGGACATCGCCCAGCAAGGTGCCGGCAGCAACGTGCCGGGCCTGGTCGACCAGCCGTCGTACACCAGCAACTTCCAGTTCACCTATTTTGGCCAGAACACCGGCCTGTTCACCCAGCGCCCCGATGCCAAGATGCCTGACGGCTACGACCCGCGTCAGCGCCCCTGGTACACCCAGGCCGTGGCCGCCAACCAGACGATGCTGACCCCGCCCTACATGGCCGCAGTGGGTGGCCTGGTGGTGACCATCGCCATGCCGGTCAAGGCCAAGTCCAGCGGCGAGCTGATCGGCGTGGTCGGCGGCGACCTGAGCCTGAACACCCTGGTCGACATCATCAACGCCGTGGACTTCGGCGGCCTTGGCCACGCCTTCCTGGTCGACCGCAATGGCCAGGTGATCGTCAGCCCGGACAAGGACCGGGTGATGAAGAACCTCAAGGACATCTACCCAGGCTCGCCGCTGCGTGTCGAATCCGGCATCCAGGAAGTCAGCCTCGATGGCAAGGACCGCATCATCTCTTTCGCTCCGGTGGACGGCCTGCCATCGGCGCAGTGGTACATCGGCCTGTCGATCGATAAAGAAAAAGCCTACGCCCCGCTGAGCCAGTTCCGTACCTCGGCCATCATCGCCATGCTCATCGCCGTGGCCGTCATCGCCGGCCTGCTCGGCCTGCTGATCCCGGTACTGATGCGCCCGCTGACCACCATGGGCCGCGCCATGCAGGACATCGCCGAAGGCGAAGGCGACCTGACCCGCCGCCTGACCGTCGAGCAGAAGGACGAGTTCGGCGAGCTGGCCACCTCGTTCAACCGTTTCGTCGAGCGTATCCACGCCTCGATCAGCGAAGTGTCCTCGGCCACCCGCCTGGTGCATGACCTGTCGGAAAAGGTCGTGGTCGCCTCCAATGCCTCGCTCACCGGCTCCGAAGAGCAGAGCATGCGCACCAACAGTGTCGCCGCGGCGATCAACGAACTGGGCGCCGCCACCCAGGAAATCGCCCGCAACGCCGCCGACGCCTCGCAGCACGCCAGCGGCGCCAGCGAACAGGCCAACGGTGGCCGCCAGGTGGTCGAAGAGGCGATCAGCGCCATGACCGCCCTGTCCGAGCGCATCAGCGAGTCCTGCGAGCAGATTGAGACCCTCAACGCCAGCACCGACGAAATCGGCAAGATCCTCGACGTGATCAAGGGCATCTCCCAGCAGACCAACCTGCTGGCGCTCAACGCCGCCATCGAGGCCGCCCGTGCCGGTGAAGCCGGGCGTGGTTTCGCCGTGGTTGCCGACGAAGTGCGCAACCTGGCCCACCGCACCCAGGAATCGGCCGAAGAGATCCACCGCATGATCACCAGCCTGCAGGTCGGCTCGCGTGAGGCGGTGCACACCATGAACACCAGCCAGGTCTCCAGCGAAGAGACCGTTCAGGTGGCCAACGAGGCCGGTGAGCGCCTGGCCAGTGTCACCCAGCGTATCGGCGAGATCGACGGCATGAACCAATCGGTGGCCACCGCCACCGAAGAGCAGACCGCCGTGGTCGAGAGCCTGAACCTGGACATCACCCAGATCAACGCACTGAACCAGCAAGGGGTGGAGAACCTCAACGACACCCTGCGCCACTGCGACGCCCTGAGCCAGCAGGCCGGGCGCCTGAAGCAACTGGTGGGCAGCTTCCGCATCTGACCTGCCGCCCGCTCCTGTGTGTGTTGCAGGAGCGGGCTCCCTCCGCGATCACGGCCTTCGATCACATCGGCGAATGCGCAGGCATTCTTCAGCTACTCCCTACTCGCCGACGAACGCCTGCACCTCGATCTCCACATCGACCCCCAATGCCAGCGCCGATGCCACCGTCGAACGCACCGGTAGCGCTGCGCCAAAGAACTCTTTGTAGACCTCGTTGAAGCCGGCGAAATGGCTCATGTCCGACAGCCAGACCGTGCATTTCACTACCTGGTCGAAACGCGCACCAGTCACTGCCAGGCTCTCGGCGATACGCTCGCAGGCCGCTCGGGTCTGTGTCTGGATATCACCGCGTACCACTTCGCCACTGGCGCTCATCGGCACCTGGCCGGACAGGAACAGGAAGCCCCCGGCCTTCACTGCACGGGAAAAAGGAAACGGCAGGCTGCTGGGAAAACGCTGGATGTCATTGCTCATGGAACGCTCCTTTCATGGTTGGCTGAATCGTGCCCGGGACAGTCGAGCGGGCCAGCTCCCGGTAAACCCACTCTGGTTAACCGTGGATTTTCAGGAGCGTACCGCCACAGCATGGTTATAACCTAATAACGAACAAGTCTATTTGGCTATAAAAAAATCTATATGCTGGCACTCATCCGATCACGGGCAAGCTGGGCGTCGAGTAGCGTATGGATGTAGGTTCTTTCGGTTTCACCCTTGCGGGCCTGATCGTAGGCTTCATCGTCGGCATGACCGGCGTCGGCGGCGGTTCGCTGATGACCCCGATCCTGCTGTGGTTCGGCATCAACCCGGCCACCGCCGTGGGCACCGACCTGCTCTATGCCGCCATCACCAAAGCCAGCGGCGTCTGGGTGCATGGCCGCAACAAGAACATCGACTGGAAGATCACCGGCTGGTTGAGCCTGGGCAGCGTCCCGGCCGCCGCGCTGACCCTGTGGTTCCTCAGCACCCTGCACACCGACACCTCGGCGCTCAACGCCATCATCAAGCAGGGCCTGGCGGTGGTGCTGATCCTCACCGCCCTGGCGATCCTGTTCAAGTCGCGCCTGCAGGCCTTCGCCAGCAAGCATGCCGGCGACCACTACCACCTCAGCGACCGTACCCTGAACATCCTCACCGTGATCACCGGCGTGGTGCTGGGCGTGATGGTCACCCTCACCTCCATCGGCGCTGGCGCGCTGGGCACCGTGGCGCTGTTCCTGCTCTACCCGTTCCTTGTCACCCGCCGCCTGGTCGGCACCGAGATCGCCCACGCCGTGCCGCTGACCCTGGTGGCCGGCCTGGGTCATGCCGGTATGGGCAACATGGACTGGTCGCTGCTGGGCTACCTACTGCTGGGCTCACTGCCGGGGATCTACCTGGGCAGCCACCTGACCGGGCGCATCTCCGACCGCGTGCTGCGGCCTTGCCTGGCGACCATGCTGTTGCTGATCGGCTACAAGCTGGCGTTCTGAACCTCGTGCCTGACCGATAGAAGGCGCTTTGAGCTATTCCTGCACACGCCATAGCACCGGCCAGAACTGCGGTTTCACATACCCGCAGCGATCAAGCCGCGCCACACGCTCGGGGCGCATGCGCTCACCGTCGTAACGCCACTGCTGGATCAGCCCGCAACCACGCTCTACCTGGCTTTTGTCAGTGGCAAACAATTGGCCGCTCTGCGCATCGAACGCTACATGGCCACTCAGACGCGGCGCCAGCAACGGCGTCGGCACCTCGAAGGCCATTTCGCTGATCTGGTAGGGCGCGGCGCGGGACACTCGATACAGGTAATTGGCGCAGAACTCGCCACTGCACCCCACGTTGAGAATGACCAGGACATTGGCTGCGTCCAGCGGGTGCACCTCGTAATGGCTGTTGCTCATGCCTGGCACATCGCCTTCGACATTCGCCTGGCCTTTTACCACCCGGCCGATTTCATGGGCCTGCTCGTCGCTCATGCGCGGCGCGGCGACGAACTGTGGCAACACCACGGTATCGGGAGCGCCAGGCACATCAGCAGCGGGCGCATCTCCCACTTTTACCAGGGCATCGGCATGCCCCACCCGGCCCTGCACGGCATCGATGGCCAACAGCGCGCCACTGAGCCCCTGCAAGGACGCGACCAGCTCGCCATCCTCGGTCAACGAACTCAGGCGGGTACCGTTGCGCAACCGACGTATGAGCGCCAGCGCCTCATCGTCTTCCAGCAGCAGGTCAAAATCATATTCAAGCTGGATGCGCTGCCAGTTGGCCGACAGTGCCTGCCCATCGAGCAGCACCTGCTCCGCAAACGCCGGGCCCACGCGCAGGGTCAGCTCGAGCGCACCCTGTGGCCCCGCCTCGCGCCTTATGATGGTCTGCAGCCCAGCCATCAGGTCGTCGTCGATGGCCATTACCGCCGTGCAGGCACGGGTGTTGTCGCAGCCAACCGCCCAGTCCTTGATCTGCCGGTACATCGGCACCGCTTCGAGCGGTGCCTGGGCGCTCTCGGCCTGCACGACCGATGGCGTCATGAGCGTCAGCAGCAATGCCACACGCGGGTGTTTCATCCATTGCCATGGCGTTATCCCTGAAGTCCGCTTCACGCGTTCAACCTTCACTGCGCCAGAGCACCGGCCAACTGTCGGTGCCCACTTCCGCACAGCGATCCATCCGTGACAGCCTGAGCAAGCGCATGCGCATGCCATCGTAGCGCCAGCTTTCCTCGACCCCACAACTGCCGGGATAGTCGTCCTTGGCATAGCTGTGAAGCTCGCCTTTGCCAGGGTAGAACTCGATGGCGTCGCGCATCCGGCTGATCACCACCGCGCTCGATGGCGCCTCGAACTCCAGCGGCCCAAGGGTGTAAGGCGCTTCACGCGACACCTTGTACAGCGCGTAGAGGCAATGGAAGTCGTTGCAGTTGTAGCTGAGCAATGCCAGCGCATGCTGGTCGTCCAGGGCATGCAGCTCAAGCTTGGGAGCGACATCGTATTCGTTCTTCAACTGGTCCTCGGCGGCGGCCTTGGCCATCACCACTTGGGTGATGCCCGCTTGCTCCTGCGCGCCAAGGGCCGTAGCTGCCACAAAGGCCGGCACCTGGGGTTTGGCCGGAGTTGGCAACTGCGCATCAGCAACGATGTCGCCGGGGCGTATCAGCGCACTGTAGTGGCCGATTCGGCCCTGCACCGCATCCATCAGCAGCAAGGCGGCGCTCAGCCCCTGCAGCGAACTCACCCGCTCCCCTGGCCGGGTGTCGTCCACCAGGCGCTGGCCATTGCGCAATTGCCGCAACACGGCATAGGCATCGGCGCCCTCCAGTTCCAGGGTGGTCTCGACACCGCGGGTCATGCGCCAGGGGGCGACCAGCAGCTGGCCGTCGAGCATGGGCTCACCCGACCAGTCGGTGCTCCCCACCAGGGTAAGGTGCAGGTTGCCCCAGGCGCCAGCCTCACGCTGCACCAGCATGCCCACTCGCATCCGCTCCGGGTGATCGGCCAGGACCGCGGTGCAGAAACGCGTGTTGTCGCAGCCTACAATCCAGTCCTTGATCTCCCGGTATACCGGTACCGGCTCTGGTTCCGCCGCGGCGGCCAGGCCCGGTAGCAACGCCAGCCCCAGGGCCAGCCAGTTCCATGTTGTTGCGCGCATCGTGCTGCATTCCTGTCTTGGCGGTGAAAGCCTCGTTCCAGAGGCGGCGCAATGATTCCACAGTTCAAGGGCCAGGTGCGTAAAATCGGCACTGGTGATTGCGTCGCCTGATCTGGCAGTATCGAATGCCATAACGCCAGAGCCGCCGTCATGTCCGCTACCGTCAGCCCGTTGCTGCTTGCCCTGCGCGAAGGTACCCGCGCCTGCCACCAGAGGCTGGAAGCGCGGCTGCCTTTCTTCAGCGAGGGCTTCGACCGCGCGGCCTACGCCGACCTGCTCGGGGCCTACCATGGCTTTCATGGGCCGCTTGATTTGCTGCTGGGCGCCTACCAGAGCGCCGAACGCCACAAGACGCCAATTCTGTCACGCGACTTGGACGCCCTGGCCATCGACATCGAAGCGCTGCCCCGGTGCCACGCCCTGCCTCGCATCGATGACGAAGCCAGCGCGCTTGGGGTAATGTATGTACTGGAAGGCTCCACGCTCGGTGGCCAAGTGCTCAAGCGGGCCATGGCCGAACGCCTGGGTATCGACGCCGACAACGGCGGTGCGTTCCTCGACGTCTACGGCCCGCTGACCGGCGCACGCTGGCGCAGCTTCCTCGAGCGGCTGGCTGCCGCCCCCCCTAAGCCCACCGCCCAGGCCCGGACGGTAGAAGCCGCTGTCGACACTTTCACCTGCTTCGAACAGTGGCTCGAAGAACGACAGGTGCTGGCCTGCTGAACTCCCTCACCGACGGCACTGGTGCAACAGCGACGTTACCAGTGGCGTCATCCCGATGGCCACCACGCACAAGCCACCGCACAACAATGCAAATCCCAGTGCCCGCAACGGGTGCAAGGTATTGAAGAACGCCAGCAACAGCAGCACCAGCAACAGCGCCAGCCAGTAGCGAACTGCCGCCCTTGGAATGGCCACCATCAACAGGTTGAAGAGTACGAAGGCGTAAAACACCAGCATCGTCGCCAAGCCGACGCTGACACCTCGCGCCATCGGCTGGCCGACATGCTGCCGGTAGAGATCGAAGCCAAGGCTCAAGATAAAGGGAAAAGCCACACACACCAGTGCGTGCAGCAGGAAGCGGGAAAACAGCGGCAACATTCGTCCTTGATCCTGGAGTCGGCCAAAGGTTGCGCATGGCCGTGAGTGAGGAAAGCAGATGCTAATGCCCTGAATAGACGCCAGCAAGCCGCAGCCCCATTGGTCGGCAAACACTCGTGACAAAGACCTGCTTTTCCGACTTTGCGGCACGCAGCAGAATCCCTACGTCTGTGTTTCATGAAATCCTGCAGGATCGCCTCCACAGCAAAGGCGCTGGACAACCTGATAGCGAGCCCCAACATGAACGTCATTGCCTGTGACCTGCACCACCTGGACGCCACCGCGGACCTCTTCAACCAGTACCGGATGTTCTACCAGGAGGCGGATGACCTCCCCGCTTCCCGTGCTTTCCTCAAGGCCAACCTCGAAACCGGCAACTCACGGATCTACCTGCTGCTGGACGACGAGGGTCAGGCCATCGCCTTTGCCCAACTGTACCCGGCCACCTGCTCGCTGGCGATGAAGCGCTTCTACTGGCTGTATGACCTGTTCGTCGTCCCCCACGCCCGCAGGGGCGGTCATGCCCGTTACCTGATGCAGCAACTGATCGGGATCTTCCAGGCCGAGGGCGCGCAGCGGTTAAGCCTGGACACCGCCAGGAGCAACCTTGCCGCCCAGGCGCTGTATGAATCGCTGGGGTATGAGGCCGAGCAGGAATTCGTGACCTATCACAAGGTGCTCGATCACTGAAGGTAGCCATGGGAGCTTTCGATATCCGCTTTCGCTCAGCGCGAGGGAGGCAGCTATACGCGGGTGTGCAAGACCGTGGAGTAGGAACCCGGCTGGCCCGAAGGCCTCCCACGTATAGCCGCCATTGAGCGACTTGGACCACATCCTCGGGCTTGCACACCCGGTCGTTGAATGGGCAACGACAGGGCGAGATTAGGGAATGCGGCTGGCCAGAACAACAGCTGAAAGGCCGCAAAAGCATGCTTGGGAAACGTCCTACATGAAATAGGGAAAGTCTTAGTAATCGTCCTGAATCAACAGCTCAGACCTCTTCGTGGGGCAAACCCGCTCCTACGCATCTTTGCTACTTGCCCGCCAAGTCAGGACAATTTCTGAATTTCCTGTACACGAAATATCTACTAAAGGTTTATATTCCGCCCGCCGAAACAGAAAAAGTAGCAAGTGGCCACCATCCTAGCGAAGCGGCCATGTACACCCTTCACACTCACGGATGGGCGTCACGATGAAAATAAAAAACAAACTGATCCTGGCCTTCGTACTGGTGGCCTTCATCCCGGTCGCCCTGGTTGGCGGCATCTCGGTGCTGAACATCCGCAGCGAGGCGGTCGATCAGTTCCTCGACAGCAGCACCCGGGAAATTCGCCAGATCGACGGCAACATGCGCCAGTTCTTTGATGGCACGCTGCAGAACGTCGATCAGATGGCCAAGGATCCTGTATACACCTCGGTCACCTCGCTCAAGGACTACACCGGCCCCGATGCCGCCAGCCAGCCGATGCCCGAGGCTGCGCAACGGGTCATCGACGCCTTCGCCCGCTACGGCACCACTCACCCGGCAGCGGCGATCCTTTCAATCGGCCTGGAAGACGGCAGCTACGCCAAATGGCCGGATGACCCACAGCTGGCCAAGTACGACCCGCGCACCCGCCCCTGGTACAAGGCCGCCATGGCCAGCCCGGACAAGACGGTGCGCACCGCCGCGTACTACTACGACAAGGACGACGTGGCCCTGGTCGGCACCGCCCGTGCGCTGCTCGACGTGGCCGGCAAGGCCAAGGGCGTGTTCGTGGTCAGCGTGTCGCTGAAGAACCTCACCGAACTGGTCAAGAGCATCAAGCTGGGCGACAGCGGCTACGTGATGCTGATCGAGGACGGCACCGTGCTGGTCGACCCGCGCAACGCCGGGCACAGCTTCAAGCAGCTCAAGGACCTCGGCGCGCCGTACGCGGCGTTGGCCGCCACCGAACAAGGCGCCACCGAGGTGGTGATCGATGGCGTGCGCTACATGGCCAATGTGTGGACCTCCCCAGGCCTGGGCTGGCGCTTCGTCGGGCTGATCGAGTACAACGAGGTCATGGCCGCGGCCACTCGCATGACCTATGTCACGGCGGTGATCGTGGTGCTGCTGGCGCTGATCTTCGCCGGGGTGGCGGCAGCGTTCTCGCGGGTGATCGTCAAGCCCATCGGCCAGGTGAGCACCGGCCTGCAGTCGATCGCCGAAGGTGAAGGCGACCTGCGCCGCGACCTGCAGGTCCAGGGCAAGGATGAAACCGCCGAGCTGGCCGGCTGGTTCAACAAGTTCCTCGCCGCCATCCGTCAGCTGATCCAGCGCATCGGCGCGGCCTCCACCAATCTGCACGAAGCCTCGCGCAGCAACAGCGAGATGGCCGGCAACATGAACGAGGCCGCCGGTCGCCAGCGAGAAGCAGTGGAGCTGGTGTCCACCGCGTTCAACGAGATGGTCGCCACCGCCAACGAGGTGGCGCGCTCGTGCAGCAGCGCCGCAGATGCCGCCGAACATGGGCACCGGCGGGTGGCCGAGGGCAAGCAGCAAATCGAGGCGACCACCGACAACGTCAATCGCCTGGGCCGGCGCCTGAGCGAGTCGTCCCAGGCCATGGTCGAGCTGGAAGAAGGCAGCCGCAGCATTAACCAGATCCTCGGCACCATCCGCGCCATCGCCGAGCAGACCAACCTGCTGGCGCTCAACGCCGCGATCGAGGCCGCCCGGGCCGGCGATCAGGGGCGTGGTTTCGCGGTGGTGGCCGACGAGGTACGGGCACTGGCCAAGCGCACCGCCGATTCCACCGGCGAGATCGACCAATTGCTCAATACCCTCGGCGGCAAGACCCATGAGGTCTCGCAAAAGATGGAAAGCTGCCTGGACCTGTCGCGGGCCAGCGTGACGTCAATCGAAAGCGCGCGTGACAGTTTCGAGGGTATCCAGCTGTCGGTGAACGAGATCCGCGACCAGAACCTGCAGATCTCGGCGGCCGCCGAGGAGCAGCACAGCGTCGCCGAGGAGATCAACCGACACATCCAGCAGATCTACGACGAGGCGCGACTGGTGGAGGGGCTGGCCAGCTCTGCGCAGGCCGACTCTGGCAGGCTGGCGCAGTTGTCGGATGAGCTGAACGGGTTGGTGGGGCGCTTCAAGTCGTAAGGCATCCAGCAGTTGGGGCCGCCAGGCGGCCCTTTTGCCGCGGTTCGTCGCCACGACAAGCCGACTCCCCACAGGCGATGCTGCACCGCGATGGCATCACCCCGCCCTGGGCAAGTCTGCCAACACGCCTTCGATCTCCCCTAGCACCGCCGGATCATCCAGCGTCGATGGCGCCGTGTAGGCCTGCCCATCGGCGATCTTGCGCAGCACCGCCCGCAGGATCTTGCCGGAGCGGGTCTTGGGCAGGCGCTTGACCAGGCGCACGCGGTTGAAGCAGGCCAGTGCGCCGATCTGTTCGCGCACATCCGCCACCAACTCGCCCTGCAGTTGCGCCTCGCCAATGCCCTGCCCGTCCTTGAGCACCACCAGCGCCAATGGCACCTGGCCTTTGATCTCGTCGTGCACACCAATCACCGCGCACTCGGCCACCGCCGGATGACGCGCCACCAGGTCCTCCATTTCCCCGGTCGACAAGCGATGCCCCGAGACATTGATCACGTCATCGGTGCGCCCCATGATGTAGACGAAGCCGTCTTCATCCAGGTAGCCGCCGTCGCCGGTGTGGTAGTAACCGGGGTAGCTCTGCAGGTAGGCCTGCAGGTAGCGTTGGTGATCGCCCCAGAGCGTCTGGCTGCAACCCGGTGGCAATGGCAGGGCGATCACGATAGCGCCCTGTTGATTGGGCCCCAACGGCTTGCCTTCGTCATCCAGCACCTGCACGTGGTACCCCGGCACCGCCCGGTTGCTCGAGCCCGGCCGCGCCGCGCTGCCTTCGAGCCCGACACAGGGCGCAGTCACCGGCCAGCCGGTCTCGGTCTGCCACCAATGGTCGTGCACCGGCTTGCTGCTGACCCGCTCGAGCCATTCATGGGTACTGGAGTCGAGTTTCTCCCCGGCCAGGAACAGCTGGCGCAACGAATCGAGATTGTGACGGCGGATCAGCGCGCCTTCCGGATCTTCCTTGCGGATGGCGCGCATGGCGGTGGGCGCGCAGAACAAGCCATTGACCTGATATTGTTCCACCACCCGCCAGTAGGCCGAGGCGTCCGGCGTGCGGATCGGCTTGCCCTCGTAGAACACCGTGGTGCACCCGCTCATCAGTGGCCCGTACACGATCAGCGAATGGCCCACCACCCAGCCGACGTCCGAGATCCCCCACCATACGTCCCCAGCCCGCATGCCGTAGACATGACGCATGGCATAACACAACGCCACTGCGTTGCCGCCATTTTCGCGGACGATACCCTTGGGTTTACCGGTGGTGCCAGAGGTGTACATGATGTACAGCGGATCGCCGGCGTCCAGCTCAACGGGGGCGACCGGCGCGGCCCCGAGCAAGGCCTGCTGCCAGTCCAGGTCACGCCCGGGCTGCAGTTCGGCGCTCGCCTGCGGGCGCTGCAACACCAGCACATGCCGCGGTTGGTGGCGAGCCAGCTGCAGGGCGCGATCGACCAGCGGCTTGTACTCGATCACGCGGTCGAACTCCAGGCCGCAGGAAGCCGTCAGCAGCAGGGCCGGCCGGGCATCGTCGATGCGCAGGGCCAGCTCGTTCGCGGCGAAGCCGCCGAATACTACGGAATGCACCGCACCAATGCGGGCGCAGGCGAGCATGGCCATGGCGGCCTGGGGCACCATCGGCATGTAGATGATCACGCCATCGCCCTTGCGCACACCCAACGAACGCAACAGTCCCGCCAAGCAAGCCACTTCATCACGCAGCTGGTGATAGGTGAACGTCTGTTGCACGCCAGTCACTGGCGAGTCGTAGATCAGCGCCAGTTGTTCACCGCGCCCCTGCTCGATCTGATGGTCAAGGGCCAGGTAGCAACTGTTGAGGCGGCCATCGGCGAACCAACGGTGGGTACCATCGGCGTTCTGCTGCAAGGTTACGGTCGGCTTGCGCTGCCAGGCGAGCTGCTCGGCCTGGGCCTGCCAGAAGCTGGCGGGGTCGGAGATGGAATGGGCGTAACTGTGCTGATAGGTCATTGGTTCGCAACCCGGTACTTGTTGTTATTGAAGGGCGAACCCTGAGTATGGACCGAGGCCGGCGGCCCGCCATCGGACTTAAGTCGCAACCCATATGCAGATTTGCCGCACCCGAGCGCCTACAATGGCCAGCCACGTCTAGCGAACAGTCCCATGCATACCCTCGAAGACCTGCGTGCCGGTCGCCTGCACGGCATCACGCGCCTGAATCTCTGCCAGAACCTGACCCATTTTCCCCAGGAGATCTTCGCACTTGGCGACAGCCTCGAAGTGCTCGACCTGAGCGGCAACAGGCTGAGCGAACTGCCCGAGGACCTGCACCGCCTCAACCGGCTCAAGGTGCTGTTCTGCTCCAACAATCAGTTCACCCACCTGCCCCACGCCATCGGCAGCTGCCAGGCCCTGGAAACCGTAGGCTTCAGAAGCAACCGCATCAGCCGGGTCGATGCCCAGGCCTTGCCACACTCGCTACGCTCACTGGTGCTCACCGACAACGTGTTGGAGCAATTGCCCGAGGCACTGGGGGACTGCGCACACCTGCAAAAGCTCATGCTTGCCGGCAATCGCCTCACCGACCTGCCCGCAAGCCTGGCGCGCTGCCACCGCCTGGAACTGCTGCGCATCGCCAGCAACCGCCTGGGCGCCCTACCCGACTGGTTGCTGCTCATGCCACGCCTGGCCTGGCTGGCCTATGCGGACAATCCATTACCCCATGGCTTTGTCGCACCTGCCACGGACGACCATTGCCCTACCCTTCACTGGCAGGATATCCAACTAGAAGAAGAGCTCGGCCGTGGTGCCTCAGGGTTGATTCACCGCGCCCACTGGCGCGGCCAGGAAGCACCGGTTGCGGTCAAGCTGTACAAGGGCGCGATCACCAGCGACGGTTCGCCACTGGCGGAGATGAGCGCCTGTATCGCCGCTGGCCACCATCCGCAGCTGGTGCGCCTGGCTGGGCGCATTGACGATCATCCAGATCAACTGCCCGCCTTGGTGATGCAACTGATCGACGCGCACTGGTCGAACCTGGGCGGCCCGCCTAGCCTCGACAGCTGCACCCGCGACCGTTATCCGGCCGACCGCCAGTTGACCAAGCTGGCTCTGCGTCGCCTTGTCAGCGGTATTGCCTCGGTCTGTGCCCACCTGCATGGGCGTGGCTTGAGCCATGGCGATCTGTATGCCCACAACATCCTGTTCGACGAAGATGGCCAGTGCCTGCTGGGCGATTTCGGCGCCGCCTCGTTCCACCCTCAGGACCAAAGCCTTGCGGCATCGGCACTCGAACGACTGGAAGCGAGGGCATTTGGCATTCTTGTCGAGGAATTGCTGGGGTGCGGTGACGAGCAGGACACAACACTGAAACAACTCGCTGAGCGCTGCCAGCAGGCCGACGTATTGGCCCGTCCTGCCTTCAATGAGTTGGTGGCGCTGCTTGGAGATTGTCACTGACACGGCGATGAAGCCTGGCCTGAACATTCGTGGGAGCGGCGTTCCGACAAGCCCGCTCCCACAACGGAGGAGGTTGACTTGCCAAACGCGCAAAGACAAAACCCCTACCTGCTCGCGCAGATAGGGGTTTTGCGAAATGAATCTTGACGATGACCTACTCTCACATGGGGAAACCCCACACTACCATCGGCGATGCATCGTTTCACTGCTG